>Ga0256843_1001717_pt1 | contig 16822 bp, 15 predicted proteins | sample AlvinellametaG_FD_191572 | JGI IMG/M metagenome (GOLD analysis project Ga0256843, IMG submission 191572) | Pompeii worm associated microbial communities from hydrothermal vent at the East Pacific Rise, Pacific Ocean - Alvinella | ecosystem: Host-associated > Annelida > Integument > Unclassified ... | reverse complement strand
CTGCTAAGAGTATTTTGATGGCTTTCATTGTATTCCTTCATATAAGATTATCATATTGTATGACATAATTGTTACAGTAGTGTTAAACGCAGCTTATTTTTCTTTCATGAAAGAACTTATGTCTGTGTAGTAGTCTCGAATCTTGAGAAACTCATCAAGATGTTTAAAAAAGATGTCGATGAGCTTTGGATCGAAATGTTTACCACTCTCATCTTTTAGAAGTTTAAATATCTTTTCATCGCTCCATGCTTCTTTATAACATCTGTCAGAACCAAGTGCATCAAACACATCGGCAACAGCAGTAATACGTCCGTAAATATGGATATCTTCACCTTTGAGTCCTCGAGGATAACCGCTGCCGTCATATTTTTCATGGTGCTCATGAGCGATGATAGCTGCTGTTTTAAGGAGCGGCTTATCAGAGTCTCTAAAGAGTTCGTAGCCGATATTGGCATGAGACTTCATAATCTTCCACTCTTCATTTGTTAACTTGCCGGGTTTGTGCAGGATCTCATCAGGAATGCCGACCTTTCCTATATCATGCATAGGTGAAGCATTTGTAAGGTATGTCACTTCTTGAGATGAAAGACCATAGTATCGTGCTAAAAGTTCAGAGTATTTTGCAACTCTTTTGACATGAAAACCTGTCTCTTTTGAACGTGTCTCACCTATCTCACCCATACGAAAGATAAGATCCTCCTGTGTATGTTCGAGATCTTCATGAAGTTTGACAATATCGGTGATATCATTACGAATGGCAATAAACTCTTCGATCTCTCCTTTATGGTCTAAAATAGGATTGATGGTCACTTCAACAATATAATAATCTCCATCTCTTTTTTTATTTTTGATAATGCCAAACCAAGGTTTTTTTTGTAAGATTGTTTGCCACATCTCTTTAAATGCACTTTTAGGCATGTCAGGATGTCTTACAATGTTATGTGGTTGATTGAGTAATTCTTCCGGCTTATAACCAGAGATGGCACAAAACTTATCATTAACGTATGTGATTCTGCCTTTTATATCTGTTTTTGAGACGATACTGCTTCTGTCCACTGCATTTTTGTACTGTTGTAAAAGACTAATGTTTCTAATAATGTCATTTCTAAGTTTAAATCCCAGCAGGGTTGTAAAAAGAGTGATAAAGATAAATAACAACGTATCTATGACAAGTGCTAGTGTCGTACTGTTGACCTTTTTATCTATGTATATGTCAATAGCATTAAGATAGTCTTGTTCAAGTTTATAGAGTGCGTCGATGACAATAGTACTTTTTGTAAACCAAATGTCTGGATTTTGAATAAGACTTGCCACATGTTCTGTTGTGTATTTTGCCATAGTATTGTCAATGTATCTATAGTTTTTACTAGAGATGATTTTGCGCAGACTTGGATAAAATTCAGGAGAGATAATCGCTTCAAATCTGTGTAGAGAGAGATCGAACATTCCTTTTGCATGTATGGCTCTGTGAATCAATTTAACATCTAGTTTGTCTTGAACGAAGATACCGTTAAATGCACCGCGTATCTGACCGAGTGCTTCTTTCATAAAAGAGAGGTTTGTGTAAGATTGCAGTCTATTGTTAAGGTAGAGATCATTAATATGCGTTGCAGTTTGCAAATAGTTTGCCTGTAACTGTTTGATCATCTCTGTATAGTAATCGAATGAGTCTCCTGTTGAGAGCTTTTGTAAATTCATTTTGTCACGCAATAAAAGTAAATGTTCTCTCATCTCTCTGTAGTGTTTTTTATATATATGGCATGTTTGTAAAAATTTGATAAATGAGAGATCAACATCTTTACGTTTTAACAGAAGTTGATCTTTGAATTTTTTTCCGTCACTGCCAATAAATCCACTGCTGAGACCACGCTCTTGCTGCAGATCATTAATAAGTCGTGAAGTATTTTGGATTTTTACTATATTGACCTTGAGAGAGTGTAGTTCATTGCGTTTATTGTAAGCATTTATAATAAAAAAGAGAAAGCCTACACTTATGATAATTGTTGGAATAAAAGTTAGGTAACGTAATTTATTGATAACTGTGTTTGATTTTATGATTAAGCCTTTGTAATATCATGATTATAGGAAATTTTTTTGTAATATTACTTAAAGAGTGTTACATGATTGTTAAGGTCGCAAAATTTAGATATAATTTACTTTGTTAATAATTTTTAAAGGTTTAGTATATAACATGAGTAAATATTCACAGATAACTGACTATCTTGTTCGTTTTTTAGATAATGAAGTACGAAAGACAGGAATACAAAAGGTGGTAGTTGGTTTAAGTGGCGGGCTTGATTCTGCTGTTGTCGCAGTTTTGGCACAGAAGGTCTTTGGTAATGATCTTTTATGTGTGAAGATGCCATCACAATATTCATCACAAAGCTCTTTAGATGATGCCGATGAACTTTGCCGGGATTTCGGACTGAAAAATATTACTTGCAGTATTGCTCCTATGCTTGAAGCATATGAAAAGATGCACCCTGATCTGAACAATCTGCGTAAAGGTAATTTTTCTTCTCGTATGAGAATGGCGACACTTTTTGACATCTCTGCTCAGGAAAATGCTCTGGTTCTTGGGACAAGTAACAAAAGTGAGTTGATGCTGGGATATGGAACACTTTATGGTGATCTGGCAAGCGCGCTCAATCCTATAGGGGATCTCTATAAAAGCGAAGTATTTGAACTGGCAGAATATTTGCAAGTAACAAAAAGTATCATTAAGAAGCCGCCGTCTGCAGATTTATGGGATGGACAAAGTGATGAGGCAGATTTGGGTTATACTTACAAAGAACTTGATACTGCTATGAAACTTTATGTAGATGAGAGAATTTCTCGTGAAGAGATTGTAGCATCTGGTATAGATGAGAAGATGTTAGATATGATAATTACACGAATTTTCAGAAACCATTTTAAAAGAAAAATGCCGATTATTGCTAAACTTACATCAAGAACGCTAAACCATGATTTTAATTATCCTAGAGATATAACTTTATAATAAAAGCAAGGAGAAATATATGAAAGATTTAAAGATACCTTTTAGTAAATACGAGAGTTCGAGAAATGCTCACTCAAATGTAAGTGATGCACTTGATGGTGAAGATATTCATCAGGTTGAAGAACTTGAAAATGAGTTTTGTGAGTATGTAGGTGCAAAGTATGCACTCGCAACTTCCCATGGAACTTCTGCACTTCACCTTGCAATGCTTGCCTTTGATCTAAAACGTGGGGATAAAGTTGTTTGTAGTGTAAATGCACATCCAAATGTTCCCGAGGTTGTTCGTCACTTTGATGCTGAACCGATATTTATAGATATTGCCGAAGGCAGTTACAATATCGATCTGGATAAGTTGGAAAAATATCTACGAGAAAATAAATCTAAAAAACTCAAAGCACTTGTATTGACGCATTTAGGTGGAACGACTGTTGACCTGCAGAGAGTCTATGCTATGGCAAAAGAGTTTGATGTAAAGATCGTAGAAGATGCAAGCGAAGCACTCGGTGCAACATATAATGGTGTAAAAATCGGCTCTACGGGTGCAGATATTGTTACATTTAACTTCTCTCCACATTTGAAGAAGAACATATGTAACGGTGGAATGTTGGTAACAGATGATGAAGAGATAATGGAGCGTGCAAGACTGCTTGCAAATCATGCTATGGTTCGTGATGAAGATGCTTTAGAGTATATTTATGATGTTGTAGATATCGGAAACGACTACTCTTTAAGCCAGTTAAACGCAGCGTATATCCGTGCACAGATCAAAGAGCAGGATATAAATATTCAAAGACAGCGTGAAATAGCACAGATGTACTCTAAAGAGCTTGAAGGTGTTGATCATGTCAGTGTTCCTGATATGAGCAATGAAGAGAATCCATTTTCTCTCTATATTATTAAAATCGATAAGAACAGAGACTCTTTTGCTGTTGCGTTAAAAGATGAGGGTGTTGGAACAGGTTTACATTATATTCCATTACATCTTTTAAGCTATTACAAAAGTAAATATGCTTTGAGAGTCAATGACTTTCCAGTAGCACTTCGTACATTTCAACAGGTGCTTTCACTACCGATCTATGCCAGCATGAGTGATGATGAAGTGAAAACTGTGATAAAAACAGTGAAAAAAATCGCGAAGACAAGAGTATAGTTTAGCTTGAAAAAATCTTTCGTATTTTGGGTTGAAGAGTATTTCTACAACCCAAACCTCTTTCAAAAAATCTTATCTTATTTGTTACTTCCTTTGAGCTGGCTCTACTGTCTGATTATGTATATACGCTTCTCTTTGAAAAAAGCAGAGGATTTTGGGATAAAAATAATAAGTGTCGGAAATCTGACTGTTGGTGGCAGTGGAAAGACTCCTTTAGTAACTGCGTTTGCACAAAAGTATCAAAAGCCTGCCATAATTTTACGAGGTTACGGACGTAAATCAACTGGTATGATAGTGGTAAAAGATGAAAATGGTATCTTGTGTGATGTAGAGCAAAGTGGTGATGAAGCGATGATCTATGCCAAAAAGCTTCCAAACGCAGTGGTGATTGTCAGTGAAGATAGAAAAACAGCCATCAAAAAAGCAAAAGAGATGGCATGTGAGATCATCTTTTTAGACGATGCCTATTCGAAACATGATATTAAGAAGAAAGATATTCTTATTGATGTAAAGACTCAAAACAATTTTTGTCTTCCATCTGGTCCCTACAGAGAGAGATTGTGGAGTGCCAAAGATGCTTTGATAGTTGAAGAAGAGGTTGATTTTAGTAGAAGTGTAAAAGTGGTGGATGCTACACAAAAAATGTCACTTGTAACTGCCATTGCAAGGCCGCAGCGTTTAGATAAGTATCTTCCTGCAGTGGTAAATAAACACTATTTTGAAGATCATCATGCTTTTACAAAAGAGGAACTTTTAAAGATCTTAGAATCCGATGGTGCAACTTCACTGCTTGTAACGTTTAAAGATTATGTCAAGATAGAGAACTTTGGAGTTCCTCTTTCCTTACTTGATTTGGAAGTGAAGATAAATGAGAAGCTTTTGGATAGAGTTTCTTAGTTTATGGAAGAAGTCTGTTTTTTTAGATATATCATTAAGTAAAAATTGATATAATCCTGAAAATTAAAATTAAAACAAAGAGGTTTACAATGAGCTATGCTGCTTTATTTGAAGATGAAGATGATATCTTTGGTGGTTCACCAAGATCAAAATTTATGGATGTAGTTTTTAATGCTAACAATGATATTGTAAGACAGGAACTAGAGAGATTTATAGAAAAAGTTGCAGTAATGGAGTTGATGCTTGAGGAACAGGTCGGTGAAGATATTGACAGAGCTGTTGAAAATTACAAGGCTGCACATCTTGATGAAGTGAGTATGAAGACAAAAAGTCTCTATGTTGAGCTAATGGGTGCTGTACTTTCACAAAGTGAGTAGATATTGAAACTGTTTTCAAGAATTTTTTTAGCATTGCTGGTTACCGGCAGTGCTGTTTTTGCAAATGATTTTACTTATGTGAAAGAAATTTCGCTAAAAAAGGATGAGCAAAAGAAAATTCTTGTAAAATACGACGACAGAGAAAGACTCTTTAAATTTAGATGGACTTTATACATAAATGGCGGTTTAGTAATTCACCGTGCTTATGATAAAATCGTATCTCAAAATATTTTATATTTAAATGGTAAAAACCAAAGTTTTAAGCTTGAGCTTGTGACTCGTGGTGCAGCTTACTATGAGGTGCCTTATGTGCTAGTTAAATTTAAAGAGTTTGATGCTCAAAAAAATGAAGCCAAATTTCAGATATTTTTGCACGATAAAAAAAATGAAATAAAGTGGAAGTTTTTGAAAAATACACAAAGATGAGATGAATGCAAAGAGTAGAAAAAGAGATAGATAGACTGATAAAAGAGTGTGATTATGATGAAGTTACACGTCTGTTTAAAACACTTAGCGGCGGAAAAAGACTTAGAGCAAAATTGATACTTAAAATTGCGAACGAGCATAAAGATGCACCTCTCTTAGCTGCAATTGTCGAACTTATCCATGCAGCTTCACTTCTTCATGACGATGTCATCGATGAAGCAGATACACGTAGAGGTGTTGCTTCTGTAAACGCAACGCAAGGCAGTAAAACTGCTGTTATGCTGGGTGATATTTTATATTCAAAAGCTTTTACCGAACTTGTTGCGTTTGATAAAGATGTGGCACAGACCATAGCTGCATCTGTTACAGCACTCTCTAAAGGTGAAATGATGGATGTCAACATGGCGGAAGCTTTTAACAGTGATGAAAAAAAATATCTCGATATGCTCTACTTGAAAACAGCAACACTTATCGAAGCTGCAGCAAAGGCGAGTGCGATTTTAGCAGATAAAGATGTTGAGAAACATGCTCTTTATGGAAGAAATCTAGGCCTCTCTTTCCAAATCATTGATGACATTTTAGATATAACTTCTGATGAAGCAACACTTGGCAAGCCTGCTATGAATGATTTTGTTGAAGGTAAATGTACACTGCCTTATATATACCTCTATGAAGCACTTAATGGTGAAGAAAAAGAAAAACTTGTTGCATTGCATGCAAAAAAAACAGATGCAGATGAGATCGCATGGATTCAGTCTCAAATGAGTAAGTATAAAACAGTAGAGAAATCTTTTGGACTTGCTGTAAAATTATCAAATGAAGCAAAAGAGGCTTTGGCAGATGATGAAGATCTAGTAAATATTTTAAATACAATGATAAAAAGAAGTTATTAATGCATTATTTAACCGTCAGTTTGTCCCATAAAAACAGTGATATTGAAATAAGAGAAAAATTTACATATACCGATGAAGAAAAAGAGGGATGTTTAAAAAGATTGATCCAATCTCCGGTTATCAGTGAAGCAATGTTACTTGCAACTTGTAATAGAATGGAGATATATGTTTGCTGTAGTGATATAGATGAAGCTTTGAAGCATATTATGACTCTTCTTACATTTAAAGGCGGACTCTCTGCTGAATTTATTAAAGAGACCGCAGAAATAGTAGATGACAGTAGCGCTATCCATCATCTTTTTGCAGTTGCAAGCTCTATAGATTCTATGGTTGTGGGTGAGACACAGATCGCTGGTCAACTTAAAGATGCATTTAAATTTTCACATGAGAGAGGTTTCTCTTCTAAAAAGATCTCAAGAGCGCTTAGTCATGCATTTAAGTGCGCGGCAAAAGTGAGAAACTTTACAGATATATCTTCAAAACCGGTTTCTGTAGCTTCTGTGGCAATTGGTCAGATCAAAGCAAAAGTAAAAGATTTGAGTGATAAAAAAGCACTTATTATCGGTGTTGGTGAAATGAGTGAAATATGCGCAAAACACCTTGTCTCTGATGGTGTTGAGACTTATATTGCCAACCGTACAAAAAATAAGGCAGAGCGCTTGGCATCAGAGTGTAAGGCAAAAGTATACGATTTTGGGAACCTCGATAAAGCGATTAATGAATTTGATATTATTTTTACTGCTACAAGTGCTGCTTATCCAATTATTACAAATGATCTAGTGGAAGAGACTGCGTTTAAACGTTTTTGGTTTGACCTTGCAATTCCTCGAGATATTGAAGTTTCACAAAGAGAGAGCATTGATATTTTTGTGGTAGATGATATCAAAAATATTATTGATGCCAACAGAGCAGAGAGAGAACAGTATGTACGACAAGCTCATGGAATTGTAGGACGTAGTGTTGTTGAGTTCTTTGAATGGCTTGATGCCCTCAATGTTGAGCCTCTTATAAAAGAGATATATAAAAAAGCTGATGCTGCTGTAGAGATTGAAACGCAGCGTGCTATTAAAAAGGGATTTATTCCTAAAGATTGTGAATATGAAGCAAAGAAAATGGCACAACAGGCCTTAAAAAGATTTTTGCATGATATGACAAAAAAAATGAGAGAGGCTTCACCTGAGGCCAAAAGCGATACAGTTACTGGAGCTATGCAGTATGTAGTAAATGATGCGCATGATAATATTCCAGATCAATACAAACACCATATACATAAGGATTAGACTTTGAGAAGAAGTAGAGCATTTATTCCAACATCCAAAGAAGCACCTTCTGATGCACAACTACCAAGTCACATTTTTTTATCACGTGCCGGTTTTATAACTCAGGTTGCAGCAGGTCTTTATAACTATCTTCCTTTGGCCAAAAGAGTCATTAAAAAAATAGAGACAATTGTCAATGAAGAGATGACGAAGATCGGGGCACAAGAGGTAGAACTTAGTTTTGTGACACCTGCAGATCTATGGGCAGAGAGTGGACGAATTGAAAAATTTGGAAAAGAGCTGCTGCGTTTTAAAGACCGTAAAGAGAATCTTTTTGTTTTGGGACCTACACATGAAGAGATGATGGTTGATCTGGTACGTAACCGTGTAACATCATATAAGAATCTTCCACTTAATCTGTATCAGATCAAGACAAAGTTTCGTGATGAAGCACGTCCTCGTTTCGGTTTGATGCGTGGTCGTGAGTTTATTATGAAAGATGGTTATTCATTCCATGCTACTACTGAAGATCTCGATAGAGAGTTTGATGCTGTGGAAGCAGCCTATAAAAAAATCCTTACTCGTCTTGGACTTGATTATCGTGTTGTTGAAGCAGACAGCGGTGCTATCGGCGGAAGTGGTTCAAAAGAGTTGATGGTTTTAGCTGACAGTGGCGAAGATACTATCGCTGTATGTTCAAAATGTGAATATGGTGCAAATATTGAAGCTGCAACACGCAGTGCAAGAGCAAATATACCTGAAGCACCCGAAGCTGCGTTTAACAAGTTCTTAACGCCTGATACAAAAACAATAGATGAACTTGCAGAGTTTTTTAAGGTCGATCCATACTATACAATGAAGTGTGTTGCTAAAAGAGTTATCTATGAAGAAGAGAGTGAGATCGTGCTTTTCTTTATAAGAGGATGTGACAATCTTCAAGAAGTAAAAGCTCTAAACGCAGCCGATGGACTTGATATTGTTGATGTAACTGAAGAAGAACTTGCAGAGATAGGTTTAACACCTGGTTTTATTGGTCCATTGGATCAAGACAAAGCAAAACATGTCATTGATAGTGATTTAAAAGGTGCTAAAAACCTTATTTGTGGTGCAAATGAAGAGGATTATCACTTTGTCGGTGTTGATCTAAGTATCTTGGACGATGTGGCTTATTTTACTGATATAGCAGAGGTGAATGAAGGTGATGTCTGTCCATATTGTGATGGTACGCTCTCTTTTACAAAAGGGATCGAAGTTGGACATATTTTCAAACTTGGAACAACATACTCAAAACCTTTAAAAGCAGAGTTCTTGGATGAAAACGGTAAAGCACAGCCTTTCATTATGGGAACGTATGGTATGGGTGTTTCACGTTTGGTTGCTTCTGTGATTGAACAGCACCATGATGAAAATGGTTGTATATGGACTAAAGCAACGGCACCATATATGGTAAATATTATGATAAGTAATATTAAAGATGAAGCACAGGTACAAGCAGGTGAGACACTTTATCAACAACTTCAAGATGCTAATGTTGAAGTAATGCTGGATGATAGAAAAGAACGCTTTGGTTTTAAAATGAAAGATGCCGAGCTTATCGGTTTTCCTTATACTGTTGTTATAGGAAAAGAGCTTGTAAATGGGCAGGTACAAATTTTTGACAGAGCAACAAAAGAGAAACTCCCTGTAAACGCAGATGCAGTTTTTGAAAAAATAATGGAACTAATTTAAATGCTTTACTTTTTAATTTATCTCTTTTTAGAGGTTGTTGTATCAGTTAATATTTCAAGTGCAATAGGTGGCCTTGCTACTTTTGGCGAGATCTTATTGACTGCGTTTATCGGGATGTCTATTTTAGTGAATTTTAGACAAACACTTATGGAGAATATGCGAGCAGTTTCATTTAGCTGTATTGATCTAGAAGAGTTTCAAAGATTGAATCTCTTTACACTCATAGGTGCCATTTTACTGATTATTCCAGGTTTCTTAACAGATATCATAGGTATCTTAATGCAGTTTAGTGTGGTGACGAGTATGATTGTTAACCGTTATCATGTAAAATCAAATAATTGTAATAACTCTTACAATGAAAAACTAAATAAACAAAAGGATTCAGATGTCATTGATGTGGAAATTATTAGCGACAACTCTACTACTAAGTAGTTTCTTACATGCGCAAAATGTTAGCGATGATGTAGAAGATTTTTTAGAAGACCAGTTTAGTGCCAACACGAAACTAAAAAGTGTAGACGTAAAAGTAGACAGTGTAATACCTGTAAAACAGGTCAAAGGCTGGAATGCTTACATCGTTGATGTAACAGCTACTTTAAAAAGAAAACCTAAAAATATTATTAGACAAAAGATGATTTGGTTCTCAAATGGTAATGTCATCACTAAAGACTTGATCACGCTTAAAACAGGTGAGAATTTACAAGAAGTTGTAAAACCACAATTTAAAGATGAATACTACAGAGATGAAAATCTTATATATGGAAATAAAGATGCAAAACATAAAATAGTAATTTTTTCAGATCCTTTATGTCCGTTTTGTAAAGGATTTGTACCTGGTGCATTACAAAACTTAAAAAAAGAACCAAATAAATTTGCAGTTTATTATTATCATTTTCCTCTTTTACGTTTACATCCTGCTTCTGCAACATTGGTAAAAGCAGCTGTAGCAGCAGAACTTCAAGGTGTAAAAGATGTTGTTCTAAGACTCTATACCGTAAAAATCAATCCACGTGAAAAAGATGTAAATAAAATTCTTGCTGCGTTTAATAAAGTAGAAGGTACACATATAACTGTTGCAGATATAAATTCTGAAGCTGTTAAGAAGCAGACTGAAAATGATTTAAATGTTGCAAGAGACCTTATGGTCGCAGGTACACCTACTGTTTACCTTGATGGTAAAATAGATAAAACTAAGAAAAAATATTTAAAAGTGAAATAATGAAAAAACTTACAATTGCAACTCGTGTGTCAGATTTGGCTCTGTGGCAGGCTTACCATATAAAAGAGAGAATAGAAACTAGTTATCCTGAAATAGAAGTAGTTTTGAATAAAATTGTAAGTAATGGTGATAAGATTTTGGATAAGCCATTAGCTCTTATTGGAGGTAAAGGACACTTTACCAAAGAGCTTGAAGATGAGATGCTTGCAGGTAATGCTGAACTGGCTGTTCACAGTCTCAAAGATGTTCCTACTTATATGCCTGAAGGTTTGGAGCTTGCTGCTGTAACACAAAGACAAGATCAAAGTGATGTCTTCTTGTCACATAAGTATGCAACACTTGAAGATTTACCAGAAGGTGCTGTTGTCGGTACAACAAGCTTAAGACGAAGAATGCAGCTTTTGCAAAAACGTCCTGATTTGAAAGTAAAAGATCTGCGAGGAAATGTTAATACAAGACTAAGAAAGCTTGCAGAAGGTCAATATGATGCGATTATTTTAGCGTGGATAGGTCTTAACAGACTCGATCTTCTTAAAGATATTCCATATACTCAAAAACTCTCTTTAGATATGATGATACCACCTATGGGTCAAGCTGCTCTTGGTATTGAGATCATCAGTGCCAATGAAAAAGTAAGAGAGATCGCTGAGAGTTTAAAAGATGAAGATACATTTATCTGTACGCAGATAGAGCGTGAATTTATCTCTAAGATAGGTGCCGGCTGTTCTGCACCTGTTGCTTGCAATGCTGTGATAAACGCAAATGAAATAACTTTTAGAGTTATGCTTGGTTTTCCTGATGGAACAAATATCATGCAGGAAAAAGTTGTTACTGATGTTGCAAATGCAAAAGGTTTAGGTGAAAAGGTCGCACATGAAATGATAGAGGACGGGGCATTACAACTTCTTGAAGATGCACAAAAAGTGGCGTTTAAAGATGAAATGCCGCAACGTCTGTAGATGAATACACTTAGCCTCACTAAACAAAAAGTTTTCGATAGAAAAAAGGAACTTTTTGCCTATGCTCTTCTTTTTAGTGAAGACTATGATGTTTTAAGTGGGCTTACTTCACATTTAAAAGAGGCATCTCAGCTCATCATCCACTCTATTACCAATCAAGAATTAAAAAAACTCATAGGAAATCACACTAAAGTTTTTATCAATGTAGATGAAATAACCTTAAGTCGAGGTATTTTAGATGTTCTTGACAATAAGCGTTTTATTTTAAATATTTTATCTGATATTGAATTAAATGATAAAGTTATTGCTAAGATTATACAGTATAAAAAACGTGGATTTTCGATATCTCTGGAACATTTTGATTCCAGTGCAGAAATGATTAAAAAGTTTGCAAGAGTATTTAATTTTATTGATATTATTAAGATGGATGTTTTACTCTCTGAACCACAAAATTTAGAAAATATAGTGAAAAAATTTAAAGATACCAGAGTAAAGCTCTTGGCTGAAAATATAGAAACCCAAGAAGATTATCAATACTATTATGATCTGGGAATGGATTATTTTCAAGGATATTTTTTAGATGTACCTCAAGTAGTTGAACTGCTTGGTCAAAAAGAGCCATTGCAGTTTATAATCTTACAACTTATTAAAATCATTAAAGATGATAACTCTACACAGGCTTTGGAAGGGTTTATCAGACAACAGCCTGATCTCTCCTATAAACTGGTATCTTTTTTTAACAATATGAAGAAGTTTGATGTAAAGATTGAATCATTAACACAGGTTATTACGCTAATGGGTAGAGAGAAGTTGTTACGATGGCTTTTGGTTTATCTTTATTCTGAAGCTTCTTCCAATCCTGCATCAAAAAGTATACTTGAATTGGCTATTAAAAGAGCCCAGCGTATGGAAGCTGAAGCGAGGCCGGAACATAAAAATAAAGCTTATTTGGCTGGAATGTTCTCTATGTTGGATTCTATTTTTGAAACAGATATAAAAGAGTTGATGAACCATCTTGATATGGACAGGGATATCAGCTCTTTGGTACTGGAGAGAAAAGGTATTTTTGCAGGAAGTTTGATGCGGGCAGAAGCTGCTGAAAAGAGCTATCTGAAAAAATTGATGTTAGAAAATTTTGAAAAACTAAATGCAAATGATCTCATAAATACACTTGAAGAGAATGGTATAGAGATCGATAAGAGTAAACTTTAAGAAGTGAAAAAGAAATTTATAAAATGGAGTTAAAAAAGTAGTATGAAAAAAACAGTAGCACTTTTAAAAAAACATAATGAGATAAAAATAATTGATGAAGCTTTAGATATTTATTTGGAAATTCCACATTTAGCTTATGCTGAAGTGAAAAAAGAGGATGGTGGAAAGGCACTGCTTTTTACAAATGTTATAGATAAGAAAAATGACAAGAAATTTCAAGAGCCTGTTCTTATGAATGTTTTTGGTTCATACAAACGCTGCGAACTTCTTTTTGGACGTACTATTGAGAGTGTGGCAGATGAGATAACGAAACTGCTGCATATGAAACCACCAGCTGGATTTATGGAAAAAATATCTATGGCAAGTGAACTTTTTTCACTCAAAAACATCTTTCCAAAGCGTCTTAAAGGGGAGGGTGAATGTCAGGCACTGAAATACCTCGATGACGATATTGATCTCTACAAACTTCCAGTGCTTACTACATGGGAGCAAGATGGTGGTCCTTTTATTACTATGGGGCAGGTCTATACACAGAGTCTTGATGGTGAGATGGTAAATCTTGGGATGTACAGACTTCAGGTGTATGATAAAAATCATTTGGGTATGCACTGGCAAATCCATAAAGACTCTTCACACTTCTTTGATCAGTATCAAAAAGCTGGTAAAAAGATGCCAGTGAGTATTGCCATTGGTGGGAATCCACTCTATACATGGTGTGCAACAGCACCACTGCCTTATGGAGTAAATGAACTGCTTATGTACGGACTTATCACAAAAACTCCTGCACAACTTGTCAAGTCAATCACAACACCTCTTTATATTCCAAAGGATGTTGACTACGTGATAGAGGGATGGGTAGATCCGAGTGAGATGAAAATCGAAGGACCTTTTGGAGATCATACGGGGTACTATACTCTTGAAGAGCCTTATCCGGTACTTGAAGTAAGTGCGATAACGATGAAAAAAGAGAGAACTTTCTTAGCGACTGTTGTTGGTAAACCACCTTTGGAAGATAAGTATATGGGATGGGCGACTGGTAAGATATTTTTTCCTCTTTTAAAGACAACAGTACCAGATCTGATTGACTATCATATGCCGGAAAATTCAGGTTTTCACAATCTGATCTTGGCAAAAATGCAGCCGCTTTACAAAGGACATGCAAAGCAGTTTATGCATGCATTTTGGGGTGCAGGACAGATGAGTTTTGTAAAACATGCGATTTTTGTTGATGAAGCTGCACCAAAGTTAGAGAACTATGAAGCATTTGCAACATATATTTTAAATAGATTTACTCCAAAATCTATGTTTATCACAGAAGGGATCTTAGATGCACTTGACCACTCTTCACCGGAGAGTCTCGTAGGTGGAAAACTGGGAATAGATGCAACTTTGGCCAATGAAGTAGAACCTCCTCAACTCTTAGGTGATGCAGAGCTTTTAGAAAGAGTAAAAGAGTTAGTACCTGATGCTGTTGATCTGCATCAGTTTATGCGACGTACAAATAATCCTGTAACAGTCATAAGTGTCAATAAAACCAAAAATGCAAAAGAGTATTTTGATGCTTTAGTACAACTCAGCCCGCATTTGAGAGTAGTAGTATTTGTAGACGATAAAAAGAATGATATACGTAATTCATATATGCTTATATGGCGTGTAACAAATAATATGGATGCACTCAGAGATGTCTATAGTGCAGGACTTATGGTTGGAGTTGATGGTACAAATAAAACACAGCTTGACGGCTTTACAAGAGAGTGGCCTGATGATGTTGACTGTACTCAAAGTGTTGTAGATGATCTTAAAAACAGAGGGATCTGGGATTTGGATGACAAAGTGTACCATAAGTTTCAATTATAAGAGTTTTTTATTTTTTTTTATCAAAAGCTTGTGATATAAGCCAAGTGTAATTATTTCTAGTGTAAGATGAAATTTAATTTTTATTAAGGTTTGTCTATATGAATAAATTTATACTGATATTTCTCTCTATAACGATTTTTTTTCTTACATCTGGTAATGCTGCCATCTATAAAGGGCAGAGGATATTTATTAAAAAATGTCTTCATTGTCATAAAGATGGACAAAATTTTGTTGCAGAGTACAAGATGAAAGAGTGGAAGAAGCTTATGAAGAAAAAGGGTAAACCTTTAGCTGAACTACATCTTAAAAGTAAAAAAGCAAAAAAATCTTGGAAATATTTTAAAAGTAAAAGATATGCCAAAAAATCAAAACATTTAAAACAATTTTTAATTGAATATGCAAAAGACAGTGGAAATGTTCCTGCTTGTAATTAACCGATATACAGAGTAAAAGTTTATTTACTCTGTCCCTCTTTGTAAAATTCCTCTTTTTAGATAAAATACCAAACTTTTAAATAATATTTATATAACCTAAGGAACTGTAATGGAAAAAATGTGGTCAGGTCGTTTTTCGGCATCTGCTTCAACTCTTTTAGATCAATTTAATGCTTCGATTATGTATGATAGAAAATTGTATCGTGAAGATATTGAAGGCTCTTTGGCACATGCTCAAATGCTTGCTAAACAAGGGATTTTAACACAAGAAGAACTTAAGCAGATTCAAGAGGGTTTAGCACAGGTAAAAAAAGAGATAGAAGATGGTACGTTTGAATGGAAAATATCTGATGAAGATCTGCATATGGGTATTGAAAAACGTTTAACGCAGATCATCGGAGATACTGGAAAAAAACTTCACACTGCAAGAAGTAGAAATGATCAGGTTGCAGTTGATTTTCGCCGTTATGTCCTTCGTAAAAATTTAGAAATTGCAGAGCTTATAAAACTTCTAATGAAAGAGGTTCATGCAGTTGCTCAAAAACATACAGAGACACTTCTTCCTGGTATGACACACTTGCAACATGCACAGCCTATTAATTTTGGTTTTCATTTAGGAGCTTATCTCTCGATGTTCAAACGTGATATTGAAAGACTTGAAAGCTCTTATAAACGTAATAATATCTCTCCTCTTGGTTGTGCCGCACTTGCAGGTACACCTCACAATGTAGATCGAGAGTACTCTGCAGAGCTTTTAGGTTTTGACAGCGTTAGTGTGAACTGTCTTGATACTGTAAGTGACAGAGACTTTGCACTAGAGATCTTATTTAATATCTCTACAATGATGATGCATATTTCACGTTTAAGTGAAGAGCTTGTTATGTGGTCATCTTATGAGTTTGGTTTTATTGAACTCAGCGATGAGTACTCTACCGGCAGCTCTATAATGCCACAAAAGAAAAATCCTGATGTACCGGAGCTTTTACGTGGAAAAACAGGTCGTGTTTATGGTGCACTTATTGGACTCTTGACAGTGATGAAAGGACTTCCTTTAGCATACAACAAAGATACTCAAGAAGATAAAGAGGGTGTTTTTGATGCTGTTGAAACCGCTGAGATTTCACTTGAAATTCTAAAAGAAGCAATTAAAACTATGCAGGTTAAAGCTGATAATATGGAAAATGCTTGTGCGATTGGACATTTGAGTGCAACTGACTTAGCTGATTATCTTGTAGAAAAATGTAATATTCCTTTTAGAGAAGCGCATTTTATTACAGGACGTGCTGTCGCAAAAGGCGAAGAACTTGGCGTGGATCTTTCCAAAATGGACTTTAAATATCTTAAAGAGATAGATGAGCGTATAGATGAAGATGTAATGGAATTTTTAGGACTGCGCCACTCAATGAATGCGAG
>Ga0256843_1001716_pt1 | contig 16826 bp, 21 predicted proteins | sample AlvinellametaG_FD_191572 | JGI IMG/M metagenome (GOLD analysis project Ga0256843, IMG submission 191572) | Pompeii worm associated microbial communities from hydrothermal vent at the East Pacific Rise, Pacific Ocean - Alvinella | ecosystem: Host-associated > Annelida > Integument > Unclassified ... | reverse complement strand
GGACGATATTAAACGTAAAACTGTCGTAATTATCTATCATTAATATCATTACCGACCTTTTTTTGAAATTTTAACATTTTATCGTTGAAATGTTTTTCCAAATCGGACAAACACTCATTAAACTTCTTTTCCGTTTCTTCATACAGGTTTATTAAATATTTCCCATATTCGGTCAATCTACTTCCTCCGCCACCTTTTCCGCCGCTTGTTTTTTCTACGACTTTATACGTTGAGTAACGATTTAAAATATCTATTATATCCCAAGCCGCTTTATAGCTCATATTCATCTCTTTTGCGGCTTTTGAAATAGACCCAAGCCTCTCTATTTTTTTCAATAACTCAACTCTTCCTTTTCCAAGATAACTTTTTCCATTTTTTTTTAGCCAAAAATTTCCTCCCGCCTTCATTATATTCCTATTTTTTTATTTTTATTATATCATTTCGTAATTATTAAAAAAAGGGAAAAGATGTTAAAAGAAGCCTTAAAAAAGAGATACATCACACTTGAAACCACACCGCCAAAACTTCCGACGATTACACCTATGTTGGAAGCAATAAAAAAATCCGGGGCTTTATCATATATCACCGGTTTTTCGACTACCGACTGCCCCCTTAGCAAACTAAAATACAATTCCGTTATCGCCGCTTTTAAATTACAACAAGCATTCAATAAACCGGCAATAGCTACAATAAGTATGAGAGACAGAAACAAACTCGCGCTTCAAAGCGATTTGCTCGGTGCCAACGATTTAGACGTTACAAATATTTTAGCCCTAACCGGCGACCCCGCAAGCATGTCCGACCAACCCAAAACCAAAGCCGTCGTAGAAGGAAGCAGTATTTTACTTTTGGAAATAATACGTGCGTTTAACAACGGTATGGATTATTCGGGTAAAGAATTTAAAATAAAACCAAAACCGATAACGCCGTTTGCCGTTAGTAACTCTTATGCCAAAAATTTCTCCACTATCGAAAGAAAAATATTCAAAAAAGTTCAAAACTACGCCGTAGGCATTATAACTCAACCAATTTATGATATCCAAATCGCCAAAAAACTATTGGAAATTAAAAAAAACGTAACAACACAGTTTAACGACGAAAGACAAGAGAGTGAAATGATTTTTGGGTTCTTTCCGATTACAAAACTAAAAACGGCTCAGTTTCTGCACTCTCACGTTCCTGGAATTTACGTCCCAAACGATTGGATAGAAAAACTAATAAAAGCGCATTCGATTTCGCCTCAAGAAGAGTATAAAGTAGGCTTAGAACTCAGTCGCAAACTTTTTAACAACCTGCTAAAACTTCACCCCAAAATCCATATAATGACCGCAAACAGATTTGAAATAGTAAAAGAGCTTTTTTAAAAAGCTCTTAAATACGAACAACTATATACTGCCGATTTGGCGGTTTGGTCGTTTTCTAAGAATTTATTCACATCAACTCCGACTTTTACATTTGAAAATTTATCCAGTTTGTAATTAACTTCAACACCGTAAGCGTTTTTATATTCATCACCCAAGTTATAAACCACAAAGCCGTCGTTTGCCACTTTATAGGCGTTTTTACCTATGCTTGCTTTAAGAGTAGTCGTCCACGGTCCTTTGAAATTGGATAGTTTCAAATCCAAATCCGCATAATTTTGTTTAGGAGTATATCCGGATTTGCTGATTCTAATTAAATCGACTCTTCCTTCAATATAAAAGCTTCCATTGGCGGAATTATAATCTCCAAAATTATATCCTACTATAGGAGTCAATTGATAGACTTTAAAATGTTTGTATTTTGAATAATATATATCCGCTCCTCCGTTATATTGTAAATATTTATAATATTTAACTCCGCCGATTACGATATAATCGTTTTTTTCGTCATTACCGGCTTGAGACACGTGTAGTCCGTGGACCCCAAGTTTATATGCGTAATTCGTCCCTTGATAATAATGCCCTATAAGAGTTAAATCTTTTTGATTATACGAAGGTAGGGAATATTTATATTTAATATGAGTATACTCTCCGTCAAGTTCGATACTCATAGGTTTACCCTCAACATTATAATTACCGTATACGCCTACGACATAACCTTTGTCTTTTACGCTGTTTGAAAAATGCAAATATCCTCCATACGGCATTACGGTGGTTTGCGCCGCATATAACCCTCCGACCACAGCTATAGATAATAGTAATTTTTTCATTTATCCTCCTTTGTTTTTAATTTATAACCCAAATTTTTTATCGAATCTATTTCTAAACCGATTTTTCTAAGTTTAGAAATAAGCACTTTTATCGAATCCACGTTGTTTATGCTGTCACACTCTTCCAAAATTCCATACTTATCAATAAACGAATCGTTATACTTAATAAGCGTTTCAACCAACTCTTTTTCGGCTCGGCTAAGCACTATGGGCTCGGAATTTATATATAGTGTCTTCGTATTAAAATTATACAAAATATCGCCGTTTTTATAAACGTCCGAATTGCTTTTTATCATTTTTTTTCTCAAATACGCCAATCTATACACTATTTTTTTTTCGTAATACAAAAAACAGTCGTCCCCGAATTCCAAAACTTTTTTATACATAACATCGTTACAAACGTCTGTTATAAAAATTACATAAGCGTTTATATATCGTTTTATTTCCAAAAACGCCTTTAAATAATTAACCGAAACGATTAAAACGTCTCGTTTTTTATTTAATACGAGGTCAAAAAACTCTTCCTCCTCTTTTGCATATATAGCTTCAAAATTTTCAAGATATATATCAAAATCGCTAAAAACCGCTATTTTCATTTAAATATTTCTTTGCCGTTACGTTATTAGGGTCCAAAATCAATACGTCGTTAAATATCTTTTTAGCCAAATCTTTATTTCCTTTTAGATAATATACTTCCCCGAGCTTTGATAAAAACAAAACGTCACTCGGATAAATACTAAGCATTTTATTACATAACGCAAGCGCGGTTTTATACTCTTTTAAAGCGACTAAAGCGATAACGTCGTAATAATTGGCATAATAATTGTAATAATCGTTTTTTAATATTATCTCCCCCGTTTTAAGGACTGAATTATAATTTTGAAGAGCCAAATATACCCTCATTAGTCCAAGTCTTGGTTCGAATGCGCGCGGTAAAACCATCGAAGCTTTTAAATAATGTTTTATAGCGTTTGAGTAGTTTTTATTAAGATAAAAAAGCCACCCAAGTCTTAAATTAAGCGTATAACCGTTAGGATATTTTTGATACAAAGGAATCAATACTTTTATCGCGTCTTTATAATCCCCCATTTTTTCGTAATTATAAGATGAGTAATATATCTTTTTTACGTCAAGTCCGAATAAAAACGCACAACTAAGAAGCAGTACTATCATTTTTTTCATGAATTCTCCTCATTTGAATATCGTTAAATGTCAAAATTTCAAATCCTTTTTCGTAAAATGAAAATAAAACTTCTCCATATTTCGAAGAAATTTTTAATCTCTCTTTTTTATACTCGACCTTCTTATTAAATAGCTCAAAATTAAACGGCAAAGCAAACTCGATAAAAAATCGTTTTATTTTATTATACAAAAATTGCGGAGGCAAGATGTCAAAATATTTAACGTCACTGCTAATTAATGGAATTTTGGGAGAAAGTTTAAAAATTTCCTTTAATATTCCGTCACTTCCGTCATAAAGATAAAAATAAAAGAGTTTATAATCCGTATAAAAATAAAGACGATTTTTCTTATTGTCTTCGAAATAGAATTCTCCTTTATCGTTCATTTTAACTTTTAGGGTAATCTCCCCTACTTTTTCATTGTTTTTTATTAAAGCATATTTATATTCATCGTCAAGTATAAACGTCAATCTCAATTTCATGGATTTATCTATAATCACAGCTTTTATATTTTCGTTTTCTTTAGGCAACGAGTAATAATAAAGCGTATCGCCTTTTATATAATCGACAAATCTAAAAGGAAGCGTTTCACTTCCTAAAAAACCGTATTTTTGAACTTGTATATGAATATGAGGTTCGGGAGAATAGCCGCTGTTGCCGCATTTTGCGATAATATCCCCCACTTTTACGTAATCCCCCACTTTTACGGTTAGAGAATGTTGCATAAGATGAGAAATTTCCACAAAATAACCGTAATCGCTTTTTATGATTATATAATTACCCCAATTATTTTCTCTATCGACACTTCCGATGATATTGTCCGGCAAATCGTCCCTAAGAGCCGTTACGTATCCGTTAACGGGAGATAAAACCGGTTTGCCAAACGCATAATAATCTTCCAAAAAAAGCCCCTCGTTGGCATATGTTTTACCATTTTTTCTTATAACGAAATCATATGCGTATTTCCAGTTTCCTTTATGAGTCCATTTACCGTTAAACGCTTGATAAACGCTCCACTCTCCGCTAAAAGGAAGATTTATTTTTATATCGTTGCCTCCGAATCTATAAAACGAACTCAAAAAATAGATTAAAGACTTCTCCGGTGTGCCTTTAATATGGTAATTAAAATATTTATATCCGATACTATAAAGAAGTAAAATAAACAAAAGCGTTATTACATTAAACGGAAGAGTATACACAGGAAGAGCGTAAATATTAAAAAACACTTCCATAGCGTCAATTAAAATAACGGAAACCACCACCCCGATTAACGCCAAAAAGTAGTTTTTTATATGCGGGACTAAAAACACGCCCCCTAACGCCATAGCGATTAATATAAAATTGAAGTTAAAAGCCGAATTCATACTAACGCCAAACGGGACAAAAAACGAATGAAACGCCACTCCTACGTAAAATCCCAATAACGCTAAAAAAAACAAAATCCTACTATAAATAAAAAGTATCGCCATTATTGCTATTCCCGCTATATTATATGGTAAAAAAACTATAGTCCCAAGAGACTTTAAATATGCGGAAATTTTATCCCAAACGTCTATATCTATTAACGGCTTTCTATGTAATATATTACTTAAAAGCATAGTATATTTTAAGCTTGCCAAATAAAAAACCATACTCACAAATGCAAACGGAAGCGATAAAATAGGAAGAGCGTATTTACTTAACACTTTATGAAAAGCAAAGGAGAGAAAAAACGTAAATACCGATAAAACTATACTTAATAATATCGTCGTAGCAGTTACGTCATAATAATAACCAATCCCCATACCTACTAAAAGGGAATTGTATAAATAAAACCCGTATTTTAAATAATCTTCCCTCATATTAATAAATTCAGCAAATATTACCGTCGCCAATAAAGCGGTAATTCCCAAAATCCCTACACTCGGTAACAAAAAAGAGAGAAAAAATAAAAAAATACCGGCTTTTATATCCCGTAAAAACAGTATAGAAATATATGATTTAAAAATAAAATCCAATTTCTTCAATGTCTATCCTATTTTAAAAAATCCGGCAATATCTCTTTTTCCACTACATAATCCAAATCGTCCGCTTTTTTGATTAAATGCGTATTTCCTTCTTTATCTATCAGTGCGATATTCGGACGATATCTGATAAACTGCATAGCCTGCGTTACGTTATAAGCTCCAACCGGGAATATCGTCATAACCGTCCCTCTATCTAAAGGCGGAAGCATTATGTTTTCCGCGATTACATCAATATTCATACATAAAGGTCCGTTTATTTGAGAAGGTTCGTTTAATCCTTCGTATCTTTTATCAAGTGAAATTTCAAAGTTATACCAAAACGCCGTATAAAGCAAATTTACCCCGGCATCTACGATATAGCTTTTTTTCCCGTCAGCCAATCTCTTAGACGCAAACACGCTTGTTAATAAAAACCCCGCTTCATCAATTAGCGCTCTTCCCGTTTCCAAGTATAGTTTAGGAAGTTTGCCTTTATTGGTTTCATATATTGCGTTTGTTACGGCTTCGGCATATTCATCGGCACTCGGGACGATAACTTCCGGAGATTGATAAACTCCTTTTAATCTGTTTTTACTCGCAAATCCCCCTCCTATATCGATATATTCGATACTATATCCAAAATCGTCTTCAACTCTGTTTTTTAACGATACGAGTTTTTTGGTCTCAACCGCATATGCCGAGGCAGTCAACATAAACGTCCCTATATGCGCGTGCAAACCGACCAAATATAACTTTTTACCTTCATATATTCTTTTTATCGCATCATACGCTTCACCGTTATCTATATTAAATCCGAATCTGCTCCATTGCGGATAAACCCCCGTATCCATATTACATCTAATGGCTACCGGTATTTCAATGTTAAGTTCCTCCGCGATCTCTTCTAAGTCGTTAATTTCATACCAATGGTCTATATGAATTTTCGCTCCTTCTTTAACGGCTTTTTTAAGAGCTTCTTTTGGTTTATACGGTCCGTTAAAGATAATGTCTTTGCCATCAACTCCAAGTCTTCTTGCTTTTTCATATTCGAATTCGCTAACAACTTCTGCTTTACTGCCGAGTTTATGATAAATTTTACATATTGCGTCTAAATAATTTGTCTTATAACTCCACCAAAACTCGACTTGAGGATATCTGCTTGTAAAAGCGTTTTTAAATTCGTGATATTTGTCTTCTATAATTCTCTGAGAAAAAACAAACAAAGGAGAGCCGTATTTTTTAACTAATTCGTTTACACCAACTCCGTCTATTTCGCTTCTTATTTTTTGCGTTTTCAAAGGACTTCCGTATTTGCTCGCCATTGCAAAATCGACTCTGTTAATCGTAGGTTTTTCATATTTCATATTATCTCCTTATAATTCTTTTGTAGCTAATAATTTCGAAAATTTGCCAAAAGGCGCAATAGTCTCTTCCACATAGCGCACATACATCTGTTCTAAGGGATATTCGAATTGTTCTTCAACTTCCTTCCCCTCCATTAAATCAACCAAAATACTTGGCATATTGACCCCTAGCATCGTTGCAAAATAGACCCATGCCGGAAATCTTGGATTTATTTCTATTAAATAGATATCTTCTCCGTTGTTTATCGCTTCGATTTCAAAAGCCCCTCTCCAAGCGGTAAGATTCACAAAATCTTTGGCGATACGCAACAATTTGTCGTTTTTTATGCTTATAGCGCTCCAAACTTTACCCAAATCGGTAGTGGTAAGCTTCTTCATTGCAACTCCGGCTACCAGTTTTTCGCCATCTCCCACACCTAAATAATTAATCTCCACACCGCCTATAACCTCTTGGACCAAAAGAGGAAATCCCCACTCATTTGATATTTTGTAATAAAACTCAATCGCTTCGTCTAAACTGTTAGCTTTGTAGGCTTTATAATAATTCCCTTTAACCATTAAAGGAAAGCCGATCTCTTTTGTAGCTTTTATTAAATCGTCAAGCGAAATCACTTCTATAGTTTTAGGGTGTTTAATATTAAGTTTTTCGCTTAACTCTTTTAATTTTTTCTTTTCTCTAACCTCAAACGCTTCTAAACTTGGCAAAAACGTCTTAATTCCGAGATTTTGAATTTCGTTTTGATATTTAATATAAAGCGGCAATTCTGCGTCCAAATTAGGAATTACAGCCTCAATGCTTGATTTTTCTTTTATTTCCAAAATCCTTTTTTTAAACTCTTCATATCCGAGCGAAGGATAAGGCATAAGATAGATTTTTTCAAACAATCCCTGATAAATCCCCGGTTCGTTCGGGTCGTAACTTAATCCTATAAGCTCATGAGTAGTCAAACTCTTAGCAACACCGATTCCGGGTGCCGGATTATCGGTATTGTTTAATCCGCTAAGCGCCACTCTCATTTTATAAGTCCGTAAATTTTTAATTTTTGAAAAAAGTCTTGGACGTCAATATAGGCTTCTTTATAATCTACACCGTATTTTTGAGAAATAATTTTTACAATTTCTTCTTTGCTTTTACCTTGTTTTAATAAATCCACTATATCTTTTGCCGTGGAGTTGAGCTGATAACTCGTCCCGATGGAGGGAATAAACGCCATATTGTTATCGTCTACTATCATTTCTTTTATAAGCATCGCCTCTCCTTTTTGTTAATTATATAAAAGTATTTTACAAAAGGAAAGTTAACGAAAAGTAAACTAACACTCCTCCAATAATTTATTTATATGCGAATCATCATACGGGTCTGCGTGAATATTAATAATCCATTTTTTACTTTCGTCGAGTTTTCTTATCTTTTCTTCGACGTTTTCTATAATTGTATGAGCAAGTTTTAATTTCATATCCGGAGTTAAAACCAAATGCACATCAACAAAATTCCTATTTCCCGCTTTTCGAGTCCTTAGACAATGATAATCAAGCACTAAAGGCTCTTTTTTTATAATCTCTTTTATTTTTTCGACCGTTTGAAAATCCAAAGAAACATCAAGCAATATCTCAAACCCTTCTTTTACGATTTGCCACGCTTCTTTAATAATATAAACGCCAATTACAATAGATAATAAAAAGTCGATATAATACCAGCCTGTCATTTTAACGGCAATCAACGATACAAGCACGGCACCGTTAGTTAATAAATCGGTTTTATAATGAAGCAAATCGGATTTGATAACCAAATGATTCGTTTTTTTAACCACGTATGCCAAGAACGAAACTAATGCGCTTGTAACAATCATAGAAAACACCATAACGTATATCGAATAATCTATTTTTTCAATGGGAGCGTGATTAATTATCTTTTTGACACCTTCATATATAATATATAGTCCGCTTGCGCTGATAAAAAGCCCTTCAAACAGAGCGGCAAGTCCTTCTATTTTACCTTTACCGTAATTAAATCTGCTATCGGGTTTGCTTTCGCTAACCTTTACGGCGATATTGTTAAATATACTAATCACCATATCAAGCAAGGAATCAATCGCACTCGCTATTACAGCCACGCTTCCGGTCATTATACCCACAATTACTTTACTAACGGCTAACACAAAGGCGCTAATCGTCGCAACAGTCGTCGCGAGTCTCGGTAAACTCATACTTTTTCCTTATAATTAATCAAATTATCGGTAATTCCGTTTTTCAATATTTCGATTAAAACCGTAGCGTAACTACCTTTTGGTAAAATAAACGCGATTTCATACCACGCCTTTTCTTTAATGTAATTCTTTTCAAGAATTTCCGGAAAAATCCAGGCACTTCTTCTATCACCTTTAGCCGGCAATAAATCGTCGTATTTTTCTTCTATACTTCTTGCAAATTCTTTAGCCCTCATCGCTTTTTTCCCCGGTAACAATCCCGTAGGGACTATCTCTTTTTTATAAAACCTCTCAAAATCCTCTTCCAAATAAAAATTTCTGCCGAAAGGATAATGAGACATAACGTCTATAGGCAATAATTTAAAGGGGTGTTTTTGTTGTTTTACAAACTCTATCAAATCTTTTGAATACCCCAAAAACTCAAGTTCTTTTTTATCCATATCGAAAATATTGCTAAGCTTGATTCTCTCCATCAGCCAATCGTTAAAGAGTTTGGATTGATAAGCGCTTATTAAAAATTTTTGCGTTCTTTTATCTTTAATAAACTTATCGCCAAAAATAAACTCTTTTGCCTGATTAAAATTATCCCCGTATTTCCCGAAACGCTGATAACCAAAAAAATTAGGAATTCCGAATTTTTTTATATCAATTAGCACCCTTTCTATTCTTTTTGCATCAACCGGCAAAACTTTTTTTAATCTCACAAAAAATTTATTTCCTTTCAAATGACCGATTTTTAGTTTATTGCGGTGCAAATCTTTTTGAAGTATTTTGATTTTATTATTGGTTAGTCTGTTGATTTTATCCCTATCTTTTCTTGGAATACTAATCCACTGGACCGTAAGTCCGTCTTTATCTTTAAGTCCGGCATAACCTATATCTCTTTTTGAGATACCAAGTTTTGCAAATTCTTTTATTAAATCGTTGGTGGTTAAATCCTTTTTTCTTATCTTCAACATACTCCACTCACCCGTATGGTCAAACGGATACAGCGGTATCTCTTCAACAAAAAAATTTTCGCTGTTTTTATTGAAATGAAAATTTATAGGAGCGTGCGAATATATCATTTTTCACCTTCTTTACATTTTTTTAGCGAGTAGTGCGAAACTACAATTAATTGCAAAGTATAACCAAATAACGAAACAATTGGTATAAAATAAACAAAAGAAGTTAAATATACTATAACCCAAAGAGGAAGATTGTGTTTTTTTTCAAATTTCTTATAATCGCAAAAATGCGAAACGGTATCGAAAATCAACGGTTTTTTAGAACTAATAGCAAATAAAAACGCCTGATAAAAAAGATTTACAACCGGTATAAAGAAAAAATAAAACGTAAAAATCAATACGAGAAGAAAATAAAACACACCTTTTAAAGAAACGACAATCCCATCAATCAAAGGGACTTCTTTTGTCGGCAAATTATAGTATTTTTCGTTTATCCTCAATACAACCTTATCTACAAAAAACGAGCTAATCAAAGAAATCGAAACAATTACCGCTTCATAATACAAAACGACAAGCACCAACCCGGTGCCGATTTTCGCCAAAAGCGACTTAATACTCTCCCCAAAAGGCACGTGCGATAAATAAGACAAAATCAAATGCTCAATATCGCCCGAAAAAACATAAAAAACAACTCCCCAAAACACAACACTGATAAAAAGCGGCAAAAGCGAATATTTTAAAATTTCCCTATCAAACAAATCGTTTAAAATATATTTTACATTCATGTTAACTCCTAAAAATGATGTTCTTTGCAAATACTTTTATATTTTCCCCTTTTAGTTACGGCAAACACTTCAATCGGCGTCCTTGTCTGTTTTGCTATGTTTTTAATAGCTTTTAAATACCTTTTATCAAACGTAAAAAGTATCTCATACTCTTCTGCGCTACAACCTTTAAACCTATCAATACGTTTCAAAAACTTATAATCCACATTTGAGTGTTTGCTGATTCTTTCAAGCTCCTTAAAAAGCCCGTCGCTAATATCGCAAGCCGCGGTTATATATTTTGAAGCTTTATAAAAAAACTTCTCTTTTAATTTAGGTTTTATGAATTTGGAGTTTTTAGAAATCTTTTCTCCTCTAAATAGACGTTTCAAATCCTTTGCAACACTTCCGAGCTCTCCTGTAAAAGCTACATACTGATTAGTTTTAGCTTTTCTGAATACCGCTTTTTTGGTTTTGCCTATAAGCGTTATAGATATGGATATTTTTTGAGTTTTTATCGTATCGCCGCCTATTATTTCGTATCCAAACTCCTTAGCCGCTTTGTTAAATCCTAAAGATAACTTTTTAATATCGCTTAAACTCATATCGTTAAATCCGACATTAAGCAACGCGTATTTAGGTTTTGCGTTCATAACGATTAAATCGCTGATATTTACTAAACTCGCCTTATATCCTATCTCTTCCAAACTTAACCACTCTTTTTTAAAATGCACGTCTTCAAAAAAACTGTCACTCGCATACACCTCATCGCCGATTACAGCTCCGTCGTCTCCTATAAATTTAGACCTAAACTGTTTAATAAAATACTCTTCTTTCATATTAACCCTAAAAAAAGTAATTTCCCTCGCTAAAATTGCCAAAATCGCTTGGGATTTTTGCCTCAAGCGCTTTTATATCAAACGCGCTCTTTAGCCCCTTAGGACATACCATTATACATTTTTGACAATTTATACAGTTCAACAATCCGGCATCTTTAGCCTCATTAATTCTCTCTTTTTTATCTCTGCTATCAAATTCGAACCTAAAAAACTTGCTAAACACAAACGGTCCTGCGAACTCATTAGGATAATCCAAACTCTCACACTCAAAATAACACGCCATACACAAAATACAATCGGTCTGTTTTTCATACATCTTATGTTGAGCCGGTGTTTGCAGATTTTCCCGGCTTAAATCGTTATTTTCCCCCTCAAACCAAAGTTTATGTTTTTTATGAGCTTTTTCCAAATAACTGTGGTCTACCACCAAATCTTTTATCACTTTGGCTCTGTCGACTGGTTCGATTATAATTTCGTTATTTATCAAAACATCTTTTACCTTGGTTTTACAAGCAAGCACTGTTTTATCGTTTACCTTCACAGCACACGTCCCGCATATAGCGCTTCTGCAAAACGCCCTAAACGTAACGCTTGAATCAATATTTTTAATTCTATCAAGTAACTCCAAAACGGTTTCGTCTTCTTTAAAATCAACCTCAAAATCTTCAAACCAAACCTTAGAGTTCAAATATCTTTTTATATTAACTCTCATTTATATACCTTATCGTCTTTTCAAGCCCTTTTAGAGGCGTTTTTTTATAAATTTCCACCAATTCTTTTATGCGCTTTTTATCAAATTTTTCGTCTCTATACAAGTAATACCCTACTATTTGCATAAAATTTCTCGGATTTGAAGTAATGTCGCCTCGTTCGAAATCGATAAATACCACGTCTTTTTCTCGTTTGAATATATGATAAAACCTACCAAGCTGCCCGTGATTCACGCCTTTTTTATCCAAATCGTAAGCCGCTTGCAACGCTAAAGAGAGCGTTTTGTAATACTCTTTACTCCCGACATACTCCTTTAAAGGTAACGCGTCGACATACTCCATAATAAAATATCTTCTACCTCTATATATCGGTTTTGGAGCATGAAGCCCGTTTAAAAAATTTAAGATTTCCCACTCTTTATCTATTTCGTAATTTTTCGCCCATTTTATTGCGGCAACTCTTCCGTCTTCAAGCTTAGCTTTAAATACTTCTCCCCTGTTACCCTCGCCAAGTTTTTCAACTATGTCGTATCTCAATCAGATACCCTTTTTTTTACCGAAAAGTCTAATATGAATCCTATCACTATATCTATATCCGTTTGCCAAGCAAAACTCAAACACGAATGGGGCGTTTTTTTCCAACTCTTCCCTATCTCCGCCTAAAGGCATACAGTAGATAGGCAGTTTGGTCTCTTTTACTATTTCTTCAATCTCTTCTTTCAAATCTTTATCTATGACAAATTTAAAAAAACTCTTTTTCGCGTTGTTAGCATATGAAGCTATAACGTGTTTTTTGACTCTTTTAACATACTCTTCGCCGCTGTTTGAAAGTTTTACGCTCATGGCAAACGTAACCTCTTTATATCGCGGATATTTTTCAAAATCGATATCTACCGTCGCATTAGTCTCCAACGTAACCTCATACGGATACTCTTTAATTAATCCGTAAAGCTCTTTATAATAAAGGGTAGGCTCTCCCCCCGTAATTACCAAATGCGGTTTATATTTTCTATACTTTTCAATTTCTTTTTTTATCTCTTCTACGCTTAAATCTCTCCATTCGTTTTTGTAACGTTTGTCTACCGCATAGTAGCTATCGCACCCCTTCTCACCAAATCCGGGACACCTTAAATTGCACCCTCCAACTCTCACAAACACACTTGGATACCCCGAATATTTGCCTTCTCCTTGAATCGAATAAAATATCTCGCTTATCGGTATTTTCTTAATATTCCCTTCTACGCGATGTATTCTCAATTAACTCTCCACTTTTTAGAAACTATCGTCTTGTTATCTTCTAAAATCCTGCCCTCAAAAACGTCTCCTCTGCTAACCTCCCCCACCCCTTTTGGCGTCCCGGTCATAACGACATCTCCCTCATTCAATCCAAAAATCCCATCGATATCCTCAATCAAAAATTTCGGCTTATATATCATCAAAGAGAGGTCCGCCTTCTGGACGAGTTTATCGTTTTTATACACTTCAATACCAAGACCCTCCATATTTTTAAAATCCACAAAATCACTAAATACAGCCGCACCCTTGAATGCTTTGGACCTCTCCCAAGGAAGTCCTTTTTGTTTAAGCTTATTTTGAATCTCACGAAGCGTAAAATCAAACCCAAACCCGACCTTAAGTTTATCGCCTATCAAAAAACAAATCTCCCCCTCATAATGCATAGATGAATACCCGACAAGCTTAATTTCTTCACTAATACTGCTAAAAGGCTTTAAAAAATAAACGGGCTCACTTGGGATTTCGTTGTTTAATTCTTTAACGTGCTCTACGTAATTCCTTCCAACGCATACTATTTTATTTGCATTTTTCAATTTCTATCCTATTTAATTTTTCTTTTTCCAAACTCAATCCTCAATATCACAAACTTTCGCATACCCTCTGCCAACTCTTGCAACCGGTTCAAACTCTCCATCAATATACATCTTCTCAATCTTCATAAAAAACGGCACCGTAGCCATTTCTTCATTTTCAAACGTCCCGTAAAGCTCACATAAAAACGCCCTTTTGCACCCTTTAACAATAGGCGGAAAACCTTCATCTACACTCAAAAGTTCCACTCCGAATTTTTCGGCTTCACTAACATTTGCCGGCAATTCTTCGGAAGTTTTATCCATCTGAGCATAAAGTTCGAGTGGGACTAAACAAACACTTGCCTTTTTTGTTTCTTTAATGTTTTTATAGGTATCTTTCGGTTCGTTTAAGTTAGGTTTTTTTCGCCCGATACTCACCATCAAAAGCGGTGGTTTGCTCGATATCCCGGTAAAATAACTAAAAGGTGCTACGTTTGTTACTCCTTCGTTTTGCGTAACTATCCACGCAATCGGTCTTGGAATTATATTCCCCGCCATTAGTTTATAACGCTCTGTTGGTTTTATAGCGTTAAAATCTATCATTTTCATTTTAAATTACCTTTTTTTGTATAATTATAATAAAAAAGGTTTAAAGTGAAAAAATTAATTGCTTTTATTCCAATCCTTGCTATATCTTATACAATTACAAACACCAAAATTTTTTCCGTAACAACAAAACCAGATACTCTTAAAACAACTCTAAACATATCCGTCAGCGCAAAAACGCTTGAAGAAGTATTAAAAAGCGCAAACGTAATTATTTCATTTTCTAAAAACTGCAAAAAAATCAACTACAGTTTTTCTCCCGCATACCAATATACAAACAAAAAAAGAGTTTTTATAGGATATAACGCATACATATTCGAAACTTGCCACTTTAAAAACGCCAAAGAGTTTTCAACATTACTCAACAACTTATCCAAATACGGCAAAATAGATTTAACCTCTATTCGATATGTATCTTCAAATTTAAATGAAATAATAAAAAAATTAAAAATCAAAGCATATGATTACGCATTAAACGAAAGCAAAACCATCTCAAAAGCACTAAATAAAAAATGTATCTTAAAAAACATCAAATTTAATAACCTCTCCCCATCGTCGCAACCGCCGTTCTTGGCAAAACCGATAAGAGTAAAAGCCATAGAGGCTCCAACCCCCAAACAACAAAACGAAACGAAACTAATAACAACTTATCAAATAGAGTGTTTTTAAACACCCCAAACACTAATAACTATCTTTCTTAAAGAAGGATAGTTTCTGTGTTCGTTAAGATAAATCCCCTGCCAAGAGCCCAAATTTAATTTGCCCTTAGTTATCGGTATATTCAAACTAACGCCAAACATACTCGATTTAAAATGAGCCGGCATATCGTCATCGCCTTCAAGCGAATGTGCGTAATCGTAACTATCTGGAATCAGACGAGAAGATATATCTTCCATATCTTCCCTAACATCAAAAGAGACGTTTTCGTTTATAGTTAAAGAAGCCGACGTATGCTTTAAAAAAAGATTCATCATTCCGTTATTTATATCGCTGAGATTCACTACGTTTAAAATTTTATCCGTTATAACAAAAAAGCCCCTCCCCGGAGCTTTTATACTAATCTCTTTTTGTCTAAAAATCATCGAGATTTAAACTTCCTTTGGAATAATTAACTACGTTTCCTTCAAAAAAGTTCGTTTTTTGTTCGTTAAAACTTGAAAAGCTGTCAAACCAACTGATAGGATTTTTAAGCCCAATTTCCGGAAACAACAACTCAAGACCCATCGCCTGGGCTCTTTTATTCGCCAAATATTTAGTAAATCTGTCGATTAACTCTTTACTCATACCCAAAATCTCGTCATTGGTAATATACCAACCCCAATCTCTTTCAAGTTCGTATGCGGCAAAAAGCATATCTTTTATATTTCTGTAAACTTCCGGTGTAAAGAGGTCTGGGAATTCTTTTTTAATTTCTTTAAAGATATTGGCAAAAAGAAGCGTATGCGTTACTTCGTCTCTTTGGATAAATCTAATCATCTGCGCGCTTCCAAGCATTTTCCCGGCACGCGCCAATACATAAAACGCCGCAAATCCGTTATAAAAATAGACCCCCTCCAAACATTGATTCGCTACAATCATATAAATCTTCGCTTCATCGTCTCCCTCAAGCGCTTTAGCTCCCCACTCTTCGTATACGTTTCCTATAAATTCGTTTTTTTTGCGAAGATTACTATCTACCCTCCACATTTCGTATATCTCATCGGTATTTAAAGAGATACTATCCACCATAACGGCGTAACTTTGAGAGTGCAACGCTTCTTCATAGGCTTGACGGACTATACACATATTAACTTCCGGAGCCGTAATCCAAGGATTTACATGGTCGGGAGTATTGTTTGTTTGAATACTATCCATAAATATTAGCTGGCTTAAAGCCTTGTCATACATTCTTTTTTCAGCCGGAAGCAGTTTTCTGTATTGTCTCGCATCTTCGGTTAAATCAACTTCCCTTGGAAACCATGTGTTGGCAAGCATCATCTCCCACAAATTATACGCCCAAGGATAGCTTAATTTGTTTAAATTAATTATTCCTTCACTACAACCGTTAATAATCGAAGTGGTGCTACCTTTATGTAGCGGGCAGTCGTAGTTAAAAAGCTTTTTGATTTTCATAGTTTATCCTTTACAGTTGGGATTTAAAAACGTATCAACCACGTTTTTGTATTTTTCAATCCACGTATGGGTTTTGTAATCATAAAATTTAGCACCCGCGTTAACGGCATAC
>Ga0256843_1001715_pt1 | contig 16832 bp, 15 predicted proteins | sample AlvinellametaG_FD_191572 | JGI IMG/M metagenome (GOLD analysis project Ga0256843, IMG submission 191572) | Pompeii worm associated microbial communities from hydrothermal vent at the East Pacific Rise, Pacific Ocean - Alvinella | ecosystem: Host-associated > Annelida > Integument > Unclassified ... | reverse complement strand
GGAAGTGGTATTTTTTGAGCATATAAGCTTACAACCTCTTTCATATCTTTTGTTTCATCTCGTCCGGCAAAACCAACACTTACATCAATAACATGAGCACCAACTCTTACTTGTTGCTGTCCAACACTTAGAGTTCCTTCATAATCTTCAGCTTTTAAAAGCTCTCTAAAAGCTTTTGATCCTGTTGCATTACTTCTTTCCCCTATTAGAAGTGGTGCTGGATCTTGTTTTAGTGGTACCACACTAAAAAGTGAAGCCAGTGAGTTTTCATGTTTACCTATTGGTTGTTTTGGAGTTATATTTTGTACTGCATCACTTAAAGCTTTGATATGTTGTGGTGTTGTACCACAACATCCACCCAAAAATGAAACACCATCTATATTTAAAAACTCTTTTTGTATATTGGTAAACTCATCTGGCCCCATTGGATAGTATGTATATCCACCTCTATTTTGAGGCAATCCGGCATTTGAGTGTACAGAGATTGGAAATTTACAAACTTCACTTAGAGTTTTAACATGTTTTAAAACTTGTTGTGGTCCTGTACCACAATTAAATCCCAAAGATAAAATATCAAATGGCTCCATAATAGTTGCAATAGTTGTTGCATCTGTACCAATAAGCATAGTTCCACTAAGCTCAATAGTAACTGATACCATAATTGGAATTTGTGGCGCTGTATCACTTAAAGCATGAAGTGCTGCTTTTATTTGCAATGGATCTTGACAGGTTTCAAGTAAAAATATATCAACTCCACCATCTACAAGACCTTTTGCAGTAATACTATACCCCTCATACATAGTATCATAATCTATATGTCCCAAACTTGGCAGTTTTGTCCCTGGTCCTATTGATCCAAGTACAAATCTTGGTTTTTGGGGTGTGCTATATTTTGTACATATATCTTTTACAACTTTTGCACCCAATCTACTAAGCTCATAAGCCATATCTCCTATATCATACTCATCTAACACCCATGGCATTGCACCAAAAGTATTTGTTTTTATCATATCAGCATCAGCCATAGCATAAGCATTGTGAATACTTTGTAGCACTTGTGGTGCAGTTAAATTTAAAAGCTCATTACACCCCTCTTGATCTACACCATTGTATATCCAAGCTTCTTGTGGAACTCCATAGGTTTGAAGCTGTGTACCCATAGCCCCATCTATAACCAATGGTCTTTTTTTGATAATATCTAGTATTTGTTGTTTTATCATATTTTTTTCTTAAAATCCTGTTATTTACGCGTATTATATCATATTTAAATTAGCAAATCACAACTGATTTAATTTGTGTAAACTCTTCTATAGCAAAACTTGGACCCTCTTTACCTATTCCACTTAATTTTGTACCCCCGTAAGGTTGTATATCAAATCTAAGTGTTGGTATATCATTGATCACAACTCCACCACATGAAGCATCATCTATAAATCTTTGAGTTTGTTTTAAATCATTTGTAAAAATAGAAAACTGCAATCCATAAGGGGAATCATTCATCTTTTTTATAGCCTCATCATAATCATCTACTTTGATAAGACTAACTATTGGAGCAAATACCTCTTGACAAACAATATTCATATCATCTCTTACATCACTCATAAGTGTTGGATGAAAATTCAATCCCTCATAGCTGTTTCCTGTTAAACAAGTAGCACCTTCATCGATGGCACTGTTTACCCAGGATATTGCTCTTTGAAGTGATTCATCATTTATAAGCGGTCCTATAAAAGTATCATCATCATAAGGAGATCCTACTTTTAATTTGGCTGTTTGCTCTTTCATAGCTTTTGCAAACTCATCATATATATCACTGTGTACATAGATTCTTTGAAGACTTATACACACTTGTCCTGAGTTTATAAAAGCTCCAAAAGCACATCTTGTTGCACTATGTTCAATATTGGCAGTTTTATCTATAAAAGTTGCAGCATTTCCACCAAGCTCTAGTGCTACTTTTTTTATCCCTGCATTTTTTGTAATAATATTTCCAACAGGTACACTTCCTGTAAAACTAAGTACTCTTGGTATATCACTACTTACAAGTGTACTTCCAACCTCCACATCTCCATATACCAAACTTATAGCATCTTTTATAGCATAAGGGCTGTTTACAAAAAGTTTTACAAATTTATAAGCTGTAAGTGGTGCTTCTGGAGTTGGTTTTAAAACTACTGCATTTCCACTTACAAGGGCAGGTGCAATTTTGTGAGCTACAAGATTTAGTGGGAAATTAAACGGTGTAATACAAGCAACAACCCCTACAGGTTCTCTTATATAAAAAGCTGTTGTTTTAACTCCACTTGGCATAGCATCAGTGTTTATTGTATGCCCTTCAAAATTTACCATAGCATGAGCTGAAAGCTTAACTGTTTCAATACATCTATCCACTTCTACTCTTGCAAATGTGATTGGTTTACCAACCTCATCACAAAGTGTTTTTGCTATATCTTCTTTGTTTTGTTTTAATTGATTTGCTACATCTTCAAGCCAAGCTACTCTTTGAGCTATTGTTGATTTTTTTGTATTTATTGAGGCATTTTGAGCTATTTTTAAAGCCTCTTTTGTAGCATTTGCACTACAAATTACAGATTTTGAAACTACTTCTTTTGTATATGGATTTACTCTTTGCTCATACAAGCCATTGTCTATCTCTTTACTTCCAAAAAATGCTTTTGCGATCATAACTACACCCTTTAATTTTAATTAATTTAATTAAAGAGTATAGCTAAATTATGTTTAGTGAACGTAAATTTTTTGAGTTACATTTAAATATTCAAGCGGAGTTGAAGATTCTTTACACACTTTTTGCCCTTTGTAAAAAGCGCAGTTTTTGTATCCAACAACTCTATCTTCAGTAATATATTCATATACAGGATCACATTTTGTTACTTGGTTGTATGTTTTACATCTTTTAGAATTTCTTTGTTGGTTTGCTATATATCCACCACTTAATCCACCAATAATTCTTGCAGCATCTCTTCCGTTTCCTCGACCAACTTGATTACCAATCACAACCCCTAAAGTTGCACCAAGGATCGTATCTATACCTATAGTATTTGGATCTTGGTCACCACAATTTACATATTGTTCTATTGTTTGTTCATAACATCTTTCACTTGTTTTTACTTTTTTAGTATATGGTTTTGTTATTGCTGTACTTTCAGTAACTTTTATCATTTGAGCATTTAACAATGTTGTCATTAAACCCAATGCTATTAAAATTTTTGTTTTCATTTTAAACTCCTTAATAAGTTTTATAAAAAAGTATATCATCTTTATCGTGAAATGATTGTGAAACGAATATTTTAAACAAATTTTAGGTATACTTTATTCTTAATTTTAAACATTTTTTAGGGATTACAATGGAAAAAGCAAAATATATTTGGATGGATGGAAAGTTAACTCCTTGGGATGAAGCGAAAGTTCATGTATTAACTCACACTTTACACTATGGAAACGGAGCTATTGAAGGTACAAAAGCATACAAAACACACGATGGAAGATGTGCAATATTTAAACTAAAAGAGCATACAAAAAGACTTTTGGACAGTTCTAAAATGACTCTTATGGATGTACCATTTTCACTTGAAGAGCTTTGTGATGCACAAATCAAACTATTACAAGAAAATGAGCTATTTGAAGGTGCTTATATAAGACCACTTGTATATCTTGGTTATGGTGTTATGGGTCTGTATCATAAAGATTGTCCGGTACAAGTAAGTATAAGTGCTTGGGAGTGGGGAGCATATCTTGGTGAAGATGGACTTAAAAATGGTATTAGACTAAAAATATCTTCTATGACTAGAGGTGGAAACACTTCAGGAATGGGAAAAGCCAAAGCTGTTGCAAACTATTTAAATTCTCAAATGGCAAAATATGAAGCAGTTGAAGCTGGATATGATGAAGCACTTTTAAGAGATGACCAAGGGTATATTGCTGAAGCTAGTGGAGCGTGTTTTTTTATGGTACAAGATGGAGTTTTAATATCACCACCAAATGACAACTCATTAAAATCAATCACACAAGCTACTGTTATAGAGTTAGCAAAAGATATGGGGATACCAGTTGAAAGAAGAAGAATCACAAGAGAAGAGATATATATTTGTGATGAGTGTTTCCTAACAGGAACTGCAGCAGAAATAACTCCAATAAAAGATGTTGATGCAAGAATTATTGGATGTGGAAGTCGTGGTCCTATTACAGAAAAACTACAAACAGCATATTTTGATGTGGTTGCAGGGAAAAATGAAAAATACCTAAAAGATTTAACATACATAAACTAAAAGTAATATACTTAAGAATAACTGATTAACATATCAGTTAAAATTATAAAACAAAAAGGAAAAATTCTATGCCAATAGATAATGACTATTTTAAGAATAGACAAAACAACAACTCAAACAAAAGTACAAACAACAGTGGTGGAGGTGACTATCAACCACCATTTGAAGCACCAGATCTTTTTAAGAATTTTGGTAAAAAAACTGGATTTATATATGCAATTATAATCATAACTGCAATTTTGGTTATGTTTAAACCATTTGTAATTATCAATTCAGGTGAAGTAGGTATTAAAGTAACTACCGGTAAATATGACACAATGCCATTAGAGCCTGGTCTTCACTTATATATACCAATTTTACAAAAAGTTATAACTGTAGATACAAAAGTAAGACTAATCAACTACAAAAGTGTAGAGGGTATGAGTGGATATGATTCAGGGATCAAGATCAACCCTGCCATCAATATTCTTGATGCAAGAGGATTACCTGTAGCTATTGAACTTACTGTTCAATACAGACTTTTACCACATGGTGCCCCTACAACTATCGCTACTTGGGGTCTTTCTTGGGAAGAAAAAATTGTAAACCCAGTTGTAAGAGATATAGTTAGAAATGTTGTAGGGAAATACAACGCTGAAGAACTTCCAACAAAAAGAAATGAGATTGCTACACAAATAGAAAATGGTATTAGAGATCAAATAGAAAATCTTGATGGTAAACCAGTATCAGTAGAATCTGTACAACTAAGAGAGATTGTACTTCCTACAAAAATCAAAGAGCAAATTGAAAGAGTACAAATAGCAAATCAGGAAGCTCAAAGGGTAAAATATGAAGTACAAAGAGCAAAACAAGAAGCAGAGAAAAAAGCAGCTTTAGCAAGAGGTGAAGCGGATAAAAACAGAATTGAAGCACAAGGTAGAGCAGATGCAGTTACTATTGAAGCAGCAGCTCAAGCAAAAGCAAATCAAATAATAGCTAAATCACTTACACCTCAACTTCTTCATATGCAACAAATTGAAGTACAAGGTAAGTTTAATGATGCTCTAAAAGTAAATAAAGATGCTAAAATATTCTTAACTCCTGGTGGATCTACTCCTAATATTTGGGTTGATACAAAAAGTTCTACAAAACGAGATAGCGTAATTTCACAATAATGGATACAAATATCAATAAAATTGACTGGGAAAAACTTGACGGGCTTTTGCCTGTCATAGTACAAGACAATACCTCAAATGAAGTACTTATGATGGCTTATATGAATAAAGAAGCCCTAGAGCTAACTATAAGCACAAAGTATGCTCACTACTTTAGTAGAAGCAAACAAAGACTTTGGAAAAAAGGGGAAAGCTCAAACCATACTCAAGAGGTACAAAGCATACTTCTTGATTGTGATAATGACACTTTACTTCTTAAAGTAAAACAAAATGGTGTAGCTTGTCATACAGGAAGAAAAACATGCTTTTTTACTAATCTTGAAACTTCCAATACTACTTGTGATGTTGAAGTTGATACAACTGCAGCTTATGGTGTAATAGATACTTTATATCATACTATTCAAGAGAAAAAAAATAGCGATCCAAAAGTATCATACACAGCAAAACTACTTCAAGGCAAACAAAACTCTATGCTTAAAAAAATCGTAGAGGAAGCCGGAGAGTTTACTTTTGCAGTAAAAGATGATGATAAAGAGGAGATTATATATGAAGGTGCAGATTTGATGTACCACTGTTTGGTTGCACTTGCAAGTAAAAATATATCTCCAGATCAAATTAAACAAGAATTAACTAGAAGATTTGGTCTTAGTGGTATTGAAGAGAAAAATTCAAGAGTAGAAAAATAAATTCCAATTAATTAATTGGAATTTATTTTAAATTTATTTTTTTGTATTATCTTTTTTGAAAGCTTGTAAATATGTATATATATCTTTTAGCTTTTCATCTGTAGCAAAATTTGTATATGGGAACATTACCATAGCAAGTCCTCTATCATAAGTACCCATACTATATCCTAAAATAGCCTTATTCATCTCATGAACACTTAAAGTGTTTAAAGGTCTTGAAGTACCATTTGCACTTAATTCCCCTTTTTGTCCATGACATGACTGACATCTTTTTATATAAAAAGCTTTTATTCTTTGTTTAGCTTCTATTTGCTTTCTTATCTTTTCCTCTTTTGCTTTTTGCTTTTGCTGAGCATTCATACGAGCCATAATTCTTTGCATCATCTCCTCTTCAGTAAGAGTAGTATCAACAGCTGTTTTTGCTTCACCTTTTTTAAATACAAAAGTATAATTCATACCATTTTGCCCAGCAGATATCTTAATATCATTTACTTCCCAACCGTCATTTTGCATATCAGTTGCAGTTTTAACTCCAGCACATTTTCCACCATTTAGAGGTGTAATTTCACTTAAAGATGGATTTGTAACATTTTGAATATAACACATTGTACTTTGTGCAAAAAGTGTAGTTACAGAAGCTACTGCTGTAGCTAAAATAATTTTTTTCATATATATTTTCCTAATAATTTTATAGGCATAAGTATATCAAAACTAACTTAAAATAAAAATAATCAATTTTTAGGCATAAAAAAAGGTAAGAGGAAAACCCCTTACCTTAGTATAGAATTTATTTAAACAGTTCTTAGAAAGAGTAGTTTAAAGAAACTTCCATTCTTGTATCTGTTTTATCTGCTGCTGTACCAGTTGCATCTAATTCATAATCAGAGTATAAACCAGTAATTGAGAAGTTTTTGCTCATAGCATATTTAACATTTACATTAAGCTCAGTTACATCTGCAGTTACAGTTGGAACTATTTGACCTAATACATCATCAGACTCAGCATCTAGGTAAACTGCACCAAAAGTCCATGCACCCATAGTTGTAGAAGCTCCGATTACCCATGCTTGTGCATCATTGTAATCATCAAGTCTTGCTTGATCCATATATAAATCAGCTGCTTCACCGTTATCTTTATTTAAAGCAACACCGGCAGCTTTTGCTCCAGATCTTCTAACACCGTTGTTAACATCGTTAGTCATACCGTAACCTAAAGTTAAGTTAACAGGACCAACTGCAGCTCCAAGAACAATTTTAGTTAATTCAAATTCATCTTGAGGTACACCAGCAGCTGAATCTAATTCAAATGTAGTGTGTCTTACATCATAAGATACCATATCCATGATTTTACCGTTTACATCAATTGAGTAACCGTCACCAGCACTTGTATCAACAGCCCATAATGAAGCGTTAACTCCACCAAAAGAACCAATTACTGCTGCAGCACTAACTGAATCAGTTGGTAATAAAGTTACATTTTCAAAATGTGCAGCTGCAACAGTTACAGGACCTGCATTATACATACCAACTAAACCAGAACCTCGTACACTTGAAGTCCAAGGAGTTTTAACACCTTGTTTACCAGCCATTACAGTTACTCCACCATTAGCATAAGTAAAGTAAGATTCTTTAAGGTATAAAGTTCTTTCAACACCATTTACAGCAGTTGCATCAACTGTTGCATTGTAATCATTTTCAGCTGAAGCTGTATATGTAACATTGTCATTTACAGGAACTACTGCTTTGATGTATAAATCATACTCAGTTTCATTCCATTTTGTAGATACTACTGCACCAGCTGGTTTTTGATCATAGTTATTGAAACCAATTGAGATAGCTCCAGAAACATTAACACCTTTAATTGCTTCTTCTAAAGCACCTGCATTTAAACTAGAAACTGCAACTGCAGCTACTAAACTCATTTTTACGAATTTATTCATTTTTTCTCCTAAAATTTCGAAATTTTAACTAATGTCATCGGGGCGCGCGAACATTTGAACCTAAACCTTTTTCAACAAGGTTAGATGGTACTTCCCGATACACCGTTAGCATCATTTTACAAGATGAATTCTTAACTTATTCTTAATATGGTTAATTTATAGCTTTTTAAAGAGTTTTTGAAGTTATATTTAAGTTTAAAAAATTGATATACATATATTTTACATATAGTATTGATTAGCTTTCAATACTATATGATAAAGTCTCTTTTGCATACATAGGTACAACTTTTTGTGTTTTATTGTTATACAGCTGGGGTACAACATAATCTTTTTTTATTAAAGTGATTGATTTAGAGGGAACTTTAATATTATTATATATATTTTTAGCATTTGTACTTACAAAGGCTTCTAGATTCTGCAATTTATTATGTTTTTCAAATAATTCACATAATACTTGAAGTGCAATAGGTGCAGTAAAAACTCCAGCTGCACATCCACAACTCTCTTTTGCACTTTTTGGGTGAGGTGCTGAGTCACTACCAAACATAACTTTTGGGTGAGCATTTAGAGCAAGATTTAATAAAGCCTCTTTATCTTGGGGTCTTTTTGCTATTGGCTTACAAAAAAGATGAGGCATAAGCATACCACCAGCTACATCATCTAAAGTAATTAAAAGATGATGTAAAGTAATAGTTGCATACAAATTATTATATTTATCAAGTAGATCTGCACTTGTTTTTGTAGTGATATGTTCCATAATGATTTTTAGATCTGGAAAATTTTGAGCCAATGATTCATATACACTTGCAAACTCTTTTTCTCTATCCATTACAAATCCGTTTGTTTCTCCATGAATACAAAGTGGAATATCTAATTCACTCATAGCTTCAAGTGTCGGTCTTAAAGTATCTACATCTATTTGACTTACTCCCCCTTCTGAGTTAGTTGTAATACCTGCAGGATAAAGTTTAATTGCACTAATCTCATTTTTTACATCTTGCAAGAACTCTTTTGTATATGGTTTAAAAAACAGTGTCATATATGGTTTAAAATTTTCATCACCTATAGCATCCATAATTCTTGCTTTGTATGCTAGTACAGCTTCTTTTGTATCAACAGGAGGTACCAAATTTGGCATAATAATTGCCCCAGCAAAGCTTTTGGCACTTAATGGTGCTACTAGATTTAACATATCATCATCCCTTAGATGAAGATGCATATCAAGTGGTTGATTTATAGTGATTGTACTCATTTTGATCCTTACAAATTATATTTTTCATTGTATCAAATTTGCACTAAATAGTTTCATAAAGATTATTGTATACTTTATATGCAATTTATACTTATTAGGAACATATATGGATAATGAATCATTTATAACAAACTCACCACTTTTAAAAGAAGCATATAATTCAGCTATGATATTACAAACTTTAAAAGTTCACGCTTTAATTTCTGGTCAAAGTGGTACAGGTAAAAAAACTTTGGCAAAACAAATAGATGAAAATGCTTTAATTATAGATGCAAAAGATTTACAAAATGAGATTCAATATAATAAAAATTTTCAAACAACGCCAACTATTATAGTAAAAAATATTGATGAGATATCAAATATAGATGCACTTTTATCTTGGTTGGAACAATATCATATAAGAATGATTGGTCTTACAAGTAAAGATAATCTAAGTGTAAAACTACAAGAGTTATTCACTATTACTATTCATATTACACCTTTAAAAGAAAGAGAAGAGGATATAAGACCACTTGCAAATAAATTTGCAAAAGAGGCTGCAAATGTACTTGGTATGCAAGATAAAAAACCAAAGCGACTCATAATAAATACTTCAAATAATGCTCATAGCTTAAGAAAATCTATATACTTTTCATATCTGTTTGAATCAATTGGGGAAAATGAGATTATGATGCTTCTTGAAAACTATTTTGAGGAGCATTTTGAAGGGGAAAACAACTACAGGGATTTTTCTTATATATTTGAAGCACCTCTTTTAAAATCAGCTCAAAAGAAATATAAAAGTCAACTACAAATGGCAAAATATCTTGGACTTAATCGTATAACATTACGAAAAAAACTTGATCAACACAAAGAGTTATTATAGATGATAAACCAATTAAAGATAGATATAGAAAACCTTATAGAGCAAAATGCTTCAGATTTTGAGATATCAAAACTATTTAAAACAGCAATAAAACAGTATTTAGATGGGCTTGATGAGACCTTTAACCAAACTCAAGGTAAAGATTTTTTTGTAAAACATACTAAAGCTATAGATAAATTTTTGCAACTTTTATATAAATATATTTTGAGAAAACATTTTGGTGATTTTCAGCCAATGAGCAGTAGTGTACCTATTACACTAGTAGCGCTTGGAAGTTACGGAAGAGAGCAGCTTTGTGTATATAGTGATATTGATTTGATGCTTTTGTATAAAGATATCCCAGGATACAATATCAAGCCAATATTGGAAGATTTTTTAACACTAGCTTGGGATGCAGGATTGAAACTTGGTCACAGAGTTCATGAGATAGATGAAGTATTTGATGTAGTACAAACAGATATTACAATTAAAACTTCTATTATAGAATCAAGACTGATATATGGATCAAAATATCTTTGGTTTGCTTTTGAAAACACTTTATACAACATAAGACACCATAAACAAAAAGAGTTTATTTTGGAAAAACTTGAGGAGCATAAACAACGACTTCTTAAAAATCCACTTTGTATGGAACCAAATATCAAAGATGGATATGGTGGTATGAGAGAAACCAATCTAAATTTTTGGATAGCAAATACAAAATATGGTGTAAGTATGGTAAAACAACTAAGTGGCAAATATTTTACAGATGAGCAATATAACCATTACAGAGTAAGTTTGGAGTATATTTTTCGTGTAAGAAACGCTCTTCATCTTATAGCAAAAAAGAAGCTTGATGTGGTAAATTTTGATGTATTACCAGAGCTTAGTACAAGACTTGGATTTGAACATACCAAAAGATTAACCAAAGAGAGACAGTGTTTTTCAAAACTGCTTCAATCTCTACACACTATTCATCAGTTTTCAACTATAGTTGTAAAAAAAATGAGCAGATCATTGCTATATGATTCAAAAAATATACCAAAATTGAAAAAAAACAGATTTAAAAAAGATCTATATATCTGTGATGATACTTTATATTGCTCATTTTTTAGAAAACCACACTCTTTATCATTTGTATTAAAAGAGTTAAACTCTTTACCATCTAATATAAAACGATTTGATAGATCATATATATATAATTTATCAAATACAAAAATACCTTCATCCCAAAGTAAAGAGCTGAAAAAAACAATAGTACAATTTTTGAATAAACCTATTTTATATCCAAGTATGAAACTACTTTACAACTCTGGATTATTCCAAGCTGTATTACCATCAATGAAAAAAATAATAAATCAACCACAATTTGATGGATTTCATAGACACCCTGTTGATATACACAGTTTAAAAACTTTAAAATATGTAGAAAACATCCAAGATAAATTTATAAAAAATCTATATGAAAGTCTAAGCCAAAAAGAGCAATCATTATTAAAAATTTTGGCACTTTTTCACGATGCAGGGAAAGGAAGATCAAAAGATCATCATATAATTGGTGAAAATATATTTAAAAAATTTGCAAAAAATCTAAATATTGATGAGGAACTAATAAACTTAGGGGCAAGAGTAATAAAACATCATAACCTTATGAGTAAAACTGCAACCACAGAAGATATATATTCTCAAAAAGTTATTTTAAAATTTACAGGTCTTTTACAAACAGAACAAACTTTACGCCTCCTTTTTGTATTAACTTATGCTGATATTAATTCAGTTGGCAAGGATATTTACAAAAGTTCAACTGCAGCACTTTTAAGAGAACTGTTTTTACAAGCACTTGTAGCTTTTGATAATAAAGATCTATTAAAAACAAGCACAAGAGTTGTCGCAAAACAAACTACAATTAAAAATTCAAAAACATATCAAGAGTTATCTTTGATGCAAAGAAAAAAGATTTTACAAATTCAATCAAATCAAATATTTTTGAAATTTAAAGCATCAGATATTATTGATATTGGGTTATGGGCTTATGATATTGACAAATTTGAATATAAGATTATAAATAATGATAGATTAACTATACAAATTATTAGAAGTGTACCTTTAAACCTTGGATATATGCTTGGTAAATTTTCTCAAATACTAAATATAGAATCTATGGATATATTTAAATTATATGATGAGAAGAAATTTTTTCAAATCACTTTTGATGAAGCAGTAGAACAAACAGACCTTTTATATATTGAAGATATTGTAAATAACTCATTTGATATGAAAAAAAATCTAAAACTTAAAAAACCTATTATTAAAAAATCTCAAATTTTAATTGATTGTGATCATACCGAAGAGTTAGCTGAACTTAAAATAAATACAAGTGATCAAAAAGGGTTGCTAGCATATATTTTAAAAATACTTGATGATTTTAATATAGAGATTGAAAGTGCAAAAATACACACAAGAAACAAAAAAGCAAACGATTTACTTTTGATACAAAAAAATGGAAATTTTTGTCAAAATCAAGAAGAGATTATATATTTATTAACGGAAAAAAATAATGACTAAGATACTATTACTTGAAGATGATGATATATTAAGTTCTACCATTGTAAAACTACTTACTCTTGAAGATTTTGATGTTACTTTAGCTAAAAATGGACAAGAGGTATTAGATCTTACATATGAAAATAGCTATGATCTATATCTTTTTGATATAAATGTACCTATGATATCTGGACTTGATATACTTGATGAATTAAGACAAAGTGGAGATAAAACACCTGCTTTTTTTATAACAGCACTTGTTGATATAAACTCTATCTCAAAAGGATTTGAAGTAGGTGCTGATGATTATATCAAAAAACCATTTGATATGGATGAATTAATTGTTCGTATAAAATCTATTTTAAAAAGAAATTTTACAACCCTTAAATATGGTCAAATAGAATTTAATCCTATTACAAAACAGATTTGCCACCCTGATAAATCTATAAATTTTGGTAGTATAGAAAGTGGTATTTTTGAATTATTATTAAAAAATATTGGCAAAAATGTTTTAAAAGAGCAATTTTTCGAACTTATGGATAACCCAACATCTTTAGCTCTTAGAGTTCATATAAGCAGATTAAAAAAAGAGCTGGATTTAAAAATCACAAATATTAGAGGTGTAGGATATAGACTTGAAAAGATATGAAAAAGAGGCTTTAGCTAAGACATTTGGAATTTTTTTTATAGCTTTAAGTATATTGGTAACTATTATTGCATATTTATATCTAAATGAACAAAAGTCAACTCTAGAACAAAATATTTTTGCACAAATTAAACAATACAATTTTGATTTTAAAAATAAAGATTTAACTATTGATATTATAAAAAACAGTAATGATAAAAAAACTTTCTATCTATACCATACACAAAATGAGGTCTACGCACTATTTCCAATTTCTCAAAATAAAAACAAACTACTAAAAATCATATATCCAATAAAGTTATACAATCAACAACTAACAAATATAAAAAACAAAATACTTATCATATATATAGGTATCCTACTATTTTTATTTATATTTTCATTACTTTATTCATTTTATGCCTTAAGTCCTATGAAAAAAGCTATAAATTTAATGGATGAATTTTTTAAAGATATTGTACATGATCTAAATACCCCTATCTCTTCAATACTGTTAAACAGTAAATACTTAAACAAAATAGATCCAAATGATGAAACAAAAAAAATTGAACTTAGTGCAAAAAGGATCTCAGCTTTATATAAAAATTTTGAACTAATTAATAATAATTTCCAAGAAAATTACTCTGAACAAATAGATCTATATGATTTAGTTCAAGATAGAGTTAAATATCATAAACAAATATATACTGATATAAATTTTAATATTGAAAAATTTGATTTTAAAATAATGTTGCCTAAAGAGAGTCTTATACGAATTTTAGATAACATTATATCTAATGCTTGTAAATATAATAAAACAAATGGAACTGTCATAATCAGTATGAACTCCAACACTTTAATTATTCAAGATACAGGTATTGGTATAAAAGAGCCTAAAAAAGTTTTTGAAAGATATTATAAAGAGACAAGTAGAGGCATAGGTATAGGAATGAATATAGTAAAAAAACTTTGTGATAAACTAAATATAGATATATCTATAAAAAGCAATATCAATCAAAGCACAACAATTTTTTTAAAGTTTAATTCACTTAACACTTAAGTAACACTTCTATATTATACTTTCAATATCAAAATAAAAGGATATGAAATGAAAACAAAAAATTTATTATTAGCTTTAGCTCTTGTAGGAAATCTTAGTCTATACGCTGCAGATGCTACAGTTGAGGCTGAAGGAACTGTAACAGTTGAAACAAATGAAGAAGCTGAAGCTCAAGTTGATTTGGCTATTGAGCAAGAAACTTCAGTATATGGATTGGTTGAATTAGCTGATAATGTAAAACCACAATACAGATATAAAGTTATGAATGCTATTAAAACTAGACTAAAAGATGAAACTTTAGCTGCCAGAGAAGAAGCTATTGCCAAAATGGATAAAACAAGAACTCAAGCAAGAGATAATAAAGAATCTATTGAAGCTCAAATGGAAAAAATATTAGAACAAAAAAGAACTCTAGCTAGAGAACATAAAGAATTTGCTCTAAAAAATAATCCAATGGCAGGTAGTGTAGATGCTTCAGTTGAAGCAAGTGTTGGATTTAATGCTGGAGGAGCTGCAAGAGGTGATGGAAGTACAACTGGATCTGATGCTGTAAGTGCTGCAGTTAGCTCTGGTGTAGATGCAGCATCTGCAGGTATGAGTGCAGCTGCAGGAGCTGTAGGAGCTGCTACTGGTGGAATGAGTGGTGGACCAGGTGGAGGAATGGGATTCTAAAATGATAAAAAAATATTTTAAAATTACTACAATTCTTATACTTGGAAGTTTTATATTTAGTGGTTGTGCTGCTACTAACTATGATGAAGATTTAGATGGAGTAGAAAATAGAAAAGACTTATGTCTTGGTACTCCAAAAAAAGCGAAAGTAGATAAATATGGATGTGCTTTGGATGATGATAAAGATGGAGTTATAAATCTATTTGATCAGTGTCCAAATACACCATTTACAGATTTGACCAACGCAAAAGGTTGTTCAATTAAAAGCTAAGGTTTGTGAACCTTAGCCTTTTTTTATTCATAATAATTATCTAGCTTCTTTAATAGCCTCTAATGCTGATTCATAATCAGGTTCAGCAGTTACCTCTTCAACTATTTGTTTATATACAACTTCACCACTTCTATCAATCACAAAAATAGCTCTTGCACATAAACCTTTTAATTTATTGTCACTCATAAGAACCCCATAAGATTTTGCAAACTCTTTATCAACATAATCAGACACTACAGCCAAGTTTGCAATACCCTCAGTTGTACAAAATCTTTGAGAAGCAAAAGGTAAATCCATAGATACTACAGTTGTCTCACAAATATCAAGATCATTTACCTCTTGATTAAATCTTCTAGTTTCTGCTGCACATGTAGCCGTATCCAAAGAGGGAACAGATACAATCAGCTGAACTCTATCTTTTGCTCCACCTATTTCTACATCACTCAAATCAGTTCCAACTGCAGTTACCACTGGAGCTTTATCACCAACATTTATCTCATTACCTTCAAGATTTACTACTTCACCTTTAAATTTTGTTATTGCCATACTCTCTCCTTTATGTAATAATCAACTATATCAACTCTTTAATTTTTGCTTTTAATTTAGGTCTAGTAAATCCAAATTTATCAAAAAGTTCATTTGCGTTTCCACTTGCACCAAAACTATCCATTCCTATTACTTCATGTGCAAATTTATACCACTCAAAACTTCTACTAGCTTCTATTGCAATCACTTTGGTATTTGGATCTATAATAGAATCAATATACTGTTTATCTTGTTCTACAAGTAGATCAAAACAAGGAACTGATACAATATTTGCCATAATTCCATCAACTTCTAAATCACAAGCAGTTTGAAGAGCAAGCATAAGTTCACTACCACTTGCCATTAAAGTTACAGTTGCATTTTCTCTTTTAGTGATTAAATATCCACCATTTGCAACTTCACCTAATTCTTTTGTTGGTTTTAGTGTTTTTAATTTTTGTCTTGAACATACAAATGCAGTTGGAGCATTCATAGTAAGAGCTTTTTTCCAACACTCAACATTTTCAGTTGCATCTGCAGGTCTAAAAACATAAAAATTTGGTAAAGCTCTAAATTGAGCTAATTGCTCTATTGGTTGGTGAGTTGGTCCATCTTCCCCTACTCCAATTGAATCATGAGTCCAGATAAAATGTTGAGGGATACTTGCAAGTGCTGCAATTCTAGCAGCTGGTTTTAAATAATCAGAAAATACAAAGAATGTAGCTGTATAAACTCTAAATAATCCATATAGATTCATAGCATTAGCCATTGCAGCCATTGCATGTTCTTTTATACCAAAATGGATATTTCTACCTTTTGGAAAATCCCCAAGATTTAAAAGCTCTGTTTTATTTGATGGAGCCAAATCTGCACTTCCACCTATAAAACTAGGAACTGCTTTTGCTATAGCATTTAAAATTTTATGATTTGAATCTCTTGTAGCTATTTCAGCTGTATCACTAAAATCAGGATAA
>Ga0256843_1001713_pt1 | contig 16836 bp, 14 predicted proteins | sample AlvinellametaG_FD_191572 | JGI IMG/M metagenome (GOLD analysis project Ga0256843, IMG submission 191572) | Pompeii worm associated microbial communities from hydrothermal vent at the East Pacific Rise, Pacific Ocean - Alvinella | ecosystem: Host-associated > Annelida > Integument > Unclassified ... | reverse complement strand
ATATTTTGATGGAATTGTGTCCTCTATGACTATGCACCATATCCAAGATATAAAAGATATGTTAAATAAGATGTATCATATGCTACCAAAAGGTGGATTTATCGCTTTAGCTGATTTGGATAAAGAGGATGGGACATTTCATAGTGATAATATAGGAGTATTTCATTATGGATTTGATAGAAATGAACTAAAAAAGATAGCCCAAAAGGTTGGATTTAGAGATATCCAGTTTAAAACAGTCAATACTATTAAAAAGCCTCATAGAGAGTTTTCTGTATTTTTAATGATTGCAAAAAAATAGAAAATGGATAAAAAAACTGTCATAGTTATAGGTGCAGGTGCATCAGGAATGATGGCTTCTATAACAGCATCTAAAAATCATCATAGAGTTATTTTACTAGAAAAACTGCCTAAAATAGGAGCAAAACTCAAAGCAACAGGTGGTGGTCGTTGTAATCTTAGTAATACTCTTTCAAATGAGGAGTTTATGAAATCTTTTGGAAGAGATGGTAGATTTATGTCTGATGCCCTAAAAGTTATGGATTATAAAAAGCTTCAAGAGTTTTTTCAAAATATAGGTGTAAAAACCCACTCTCCTGATGGATTTCGTATCTTTCCTATAGGACACAACTCTACTACTATCATAAAAGCTTTGGAAAAAGAGATGGATAGATTAGGTGTAGAGGTATATTGTTCTCAAAAAGTAAAAGAGCTAAAATTTAATAACTCAAAAATAGAGGGTATATTGACCCAAACAGACTATTTTGAAGCTGATATTGTTATATTGGCTACTGGTGGACTTGGCTACCCTACTCTAGGAACTACAGGAGATGGTTATACTCTAGCTAAATCCGTAGGTCATACAGTCACAGAGCTATATCCAGCTATGACACCTCTAAAAACCAAAGAGAGATGGATTGCAAACTGTACAGCTGACACTATAGCCAAAGTCAAAATCTATATTGATATAAAAAAATATAAGAAATTTCATGCTACTGGAGATTTGATATTTACCAAAAATGGGATTAGAGGTCCTGTTGTTTTGAATTTTGCTAGAGAGATAACTCCCCTACTCTCAAAAAACTCAGAAGTTCCAATATTAATCAATATGACAAAAGGTATGAACCAAGAGCAGATAAGAGCTTTTTTTAAAAAAGAGGTGAAAAAAAATTCAAATCTCACTATTTTAGAGCTTGTGAAGTTACTACTTCCTCAATCGGTTGCTATAGAGATGTGCAAACTCGTAGATATCTCCCCTACTCTCACATTTGGTAAACTATCAGGAGTATCTCGTGATAAACTTATAAAAATATTGGCATGGACACCCCTAACAGTAGATGGTCACAATGGATTTGATATGGCAATGATAACTCGTGGTGGTATTTCACTAAAGGAGATAGCCCCTAAAACTATGCAGAGCAAAAAGATAAAAGGTCTCTATTTTTGTGGTGAGATAATGAATTTGGATGGTCCTTGTGGAGGATATAATCTACAGTGGTCTTTTGCTAGTGGTTATTTAGCTGGATTGGCAAAAGGATATATTACTTAAAAGTGAAATGAGATTTTTGAAGAACTCAGCTTAATAAGATACAATACACAATAAAAAACAAAAAGGTCAAATATGAATAGAATTTCACAAATGTTAAAGCTTCAACAGGAGTTAAATGACTCAACCAATGGTCTAAATTGGGAAGATGGAGTCACCAAAAATGGTAAAAAGATAGATTGGAGACGATGTATATACCTAGAGGCTGCAGAGCTTGTTGACTCATATCCATGGAAACATTGGAAAAATATCGACGCATCGCCTGATTATGAAAATATCAAAATAGAGATAGTAGATATATGGCATTTTGTTATGAGTGAAGCTTTACGAATATATAAAATCAAAAATCTAGGCTCTATAGAGGATATAGCTTCTATGATTACCAATATGCCAGAGTTTGAGAACTTTAGCCAAGAAAAAAGTGGTGAGATACTAGATAACTATAAACAAATAGAATTAGTAGAGAGTATGATTCAGACTCTATTTTGCAAAGATGATATCAATGCATTGGTTATATCTTTTTTGACTATGTCATCCAAATTAAATCTAAAACTACCAGAACTATACAAACTATATATAGGTAAAAATATATTAAATAAATTTCGTCAAGACCATGGATATAAAGAGGGAACATATATAAAAGAGTGGAATGGAGAAGAGGATAATGTAGTTATGCAAAATATTTTAAATAAAAATAGTGATATCACTCCAGATATGTTATATCAAAAACTAGAAGAGGCTTATTCAAAAGCGTAGATTGTTCCTAAGGAACAATCTTTGTCAAATTTACATTGGTATTACCATCTATATAAACCTGTTTGACTAATCGAATAATCTTAGGAGAGCTATATCCACACTCTTTTCCACAAGTTATTCTACCTATTAAATAGTACTCCCCTTTTGGCACACCAAAGAAACTAAATCCACCATTATTATCAGAATTAGTAAACTTTAGATAATTAAAAAGTCTTTTATCTGCTGGACTCAGCTTATATCCACCAAGATAGCTATCCTGATACCACTGTCTTGAATAGCTTGTTACAGGATTTAAGTATAATTTTAGATTTTTACCTATTATCTTTTCATCATTTATACTATTTTCCAAATAGACTTTACCATGTATTGTATTTCGTCCAATTTTAGGTAGATGTCTATACTCATCTGCTGGAAAAGGCATTCTCTCTATAGTTTGACCATTCAATCCACTACTTGACTCTTGTCTAGTTGGTCTCTTTATATCTAATGTTGGGTGATTTTTTGGTACATCAACTTCATCTATTCTAGTTCCTAGATTTCTGTTATTTCCAACTAGTATCTCCTCTTTTATAGGAGGATTGTTAGTGTGTGTAGTTCTTGGTTGAGTGTTTCTAGGTTCATTGATAACAATAACTCTCTTTTCAACACAACCTGATAATCCCAAAAGTACTATAATAGATATAAATAAATTTTTATGAAGCTTAAGCATATAAAATTCTCCTGTTTTTTCGTATTATAACCTATTTTCCTAAACAAAACTCACCAAACATCTTATCAAGTATCTCTTCTGAATTATAAGGGGTAGATATAGAAGATAGATGTTTAATCGCATCTTGAAGATGATATGAGAAAAACTCAAGCTCACCATTTAATAGTGGCTCTTTAGCTTCTAGTATAGACTCTTTTGTCTTTTTCACAGCCTCTATCTGTCTAGTGGAGATAAGCATTAGCTCCTCATCTGAGCCTATAGTATCAAAAAGTGATTTCATAGCATCTGTGAGTTGCTTAAAATTATGTTTTGCACTCACCTCTATAGGAGAGTACCCATCAAACTGCTCCATATCTATTTTTGGTGGCAAATCTGATTTATTTAGAGTGATAATAACCTCTTTGTCACTCTCTTTTACTATCTCCATGATTTTAGCATCTTCACTATCAAAAGGCTCACTTCTATCAAAGAGAGCGATAATAACATCGGCATCATCTATAGACTCCATAGACTTTTTGACACCTATCTGCTCTATAGTATCAACTGCCTCTCTAATACCTGCTGTATCTACTAATCTAATGATATGAGAACCTACTCTTACCTGCTCCTCTATAGTATCTCTAGTTGTCCCTGCTATATCACTAACTATTGCTCTATCATAACTAAGCAGTGCATTTAAAAGTGAGCTTTTCCCCACATTTGGTTTACCAATGATTGCTACTTTGAACCCCTCTATTAGACCTTTTCTTCTATATGAAGCCTCTAATATCTTCTCTATTTGTAAAATTAAACTATCTAGTTGAGATAAAATATTCTCTAATATATCATCTGGTATATCCTCTTCGGCATAATCTATCATCACCTCTGAGTATGCTGTTGCACGGAGAAGATTTTCTCTGCTACTATCTATAAAATCTTTTAAATCACCTTTGAGTTGCTTGGCTAAAATCTTGGCTCCCTCTACAGATTTTGCCTCTATTAATTTTGCTATAGCTTCTGCTTTGGTTAAATCTATCTTGCCATTTAAAAATGCTCTCTTAGAAAACTCTCCAGCTTCAGCCAACCTAGCTCCATATGCTATAGTAGTCTCTAATATCTCTTGGGCAACTACAAATCCACCATGACATTGAAACTCTACTATATCTTCACCTGTAAAACTTTTTGGAGATTTGAAATATATAACAATGGCTTGGTCTATTAGTTGATTATTATGGTTATATATAGAGAGTAGATTAGCAACTCTAGGTTGGATTTGCTCTTTTTTTGTAATCTGTTTTGCTATATCTAAAGCGATATCTCCACTAACTCTAATAATAGATATAGAAGAGACACCACTAGCTGTAGCAATAGCTGATATTGTACTAGCCATTTTTACTATTGTTGAAGTTATTTATAATAATAAACTTCCTATTATCTTTTGCTGTTTTGATAGCTACATACTTATTTGGAAACTCTGCTCTGAGCTGTTCTAATGCTATTTGAACTAAAATACCATCAAGAGGCTTTGTTTTGCCTCTACCATTTTCATTTACATGTTCTATAATAGGTTTAAGATAGTTCTCTATCATCTCCTCTTGCGATTGAATAAACTCTGCTATTTCTAACTTAATATATAGTCCATAGTGTGCATTTATCCAATTAAATAACATATATGATAGAGCATTATATCTATACCCCTCTTTTCCAATAAGAAGTGCAGCATCCTCTCCATCTATAAATATATGAGCTATATTATTAAATACATCAACCTCTACAGTATCAATATCAAAACAACTTGTGTTCATCAAATTTATCAATTTCTCCTCAATCTCTTTTGCTGTAGCTCTATTTTGAGGAGAGTCTCTATCATCATCAAATACAGAGATAGAAGCATCATCTTTTGGGGATTTAGTTGTATCTTTATTACCATCAAAGAAACTATCTAATACCTTATCTTTCTCCTGTTCTTGAAGCAATTTATCCTTGATAGATTCTGATTTTGCTTCTATATTATCTATATGAGCATCTTCTATATTTGAAGCAGTCTCAACCTTTTCAAGAGGCTTCTCTTTTGGTAACTCTTCTTTTATTATCTCTGGCTCAGACTTGATACTATCTAATGATATCTTTCTAGCAGCTACAATAATAGCAGACTTTTTAAATAAGCCCATAACACCACTAGTTGGATGTTGGACTATCTCATAATTTATCTCTGTAATAGAACAGCCAAACTCTCTTGCTGCTTTTTTATATGCTTCTTCAAGGGTTGTAGCTTCAATTCTTTTCATATTCATATTATAAAATCCCCCTTCTATATTATTTCTTATTTTCTATTTTTTGAGCTGCTTTATGTTTCTCATATGCTCTATTGATTACATACTGTTGTGCAATAGTAAAGATATTGTTAACTAACCAATATAGAACCAAACCTGCTGGGAATGTCAAAAAGAACATAGTCATCACAACTGGCAACCACTGGAATATCTTCTGTTGCATTGGGTCTGTCATAGTATTTGGTGTAATCTTTTGTTGAAACCACATAGATGCACCCATCAAAATTGGTAATACAAAATATGGGTCTTGTTGAGATAAATCTCTTATCCATAAAATCCAAGGAGCCCCTTGAAGCTCAACAGCATTTAAAAACACTCTATATAGAGCAAAAAATACAGGAATTTGTAATAACATTGGCAGACAACCACCCATTGGATTTGCACCATGCTTTTTATACAACTCCATCATTTTCATGTTCATCTTTTGAGAATCACCTTTATATCTCTCTTTTATCTCCTTCATTTTTGGTGAAAGGTCTTTGAGCTTTTGCATAGACATCATACCCTTATAAGATAGAGGGAATAGTAATAATTTAATAAGTAAAGTCAATATAATAATAGACCAACCCCAGTTTCCAATATGATTATCTAACCAATGTAATACTTTAAATAATGGTTTTGATAAGAAAGTAAACCAACCATACTCTATGGCTTCTGTAAGTTCTGGCTCTATTGAATGAAGAATATTATACTCTTTTGGTCCTATATATCCATGAAGGGTCATAGATGGTGTTCTACCCTCTACAAACATTAGAGGATTTCCATCTCCTATAGTAACATATGATACATTTAAAAGATTTTTGAAATCATATAATATAGATGTATAGTATCTATCAAAAGAGGCTGTAAACTTAGCATTTGGAAAGCTTTGAACTCCTTCAGCATCACCATCTTCTATAATTTTTGTTGTACCATTTGAATTTCTAACCATAGCACCATGAACAACCATATATCTAGTATGGTCTGCATCTGGTCTCTGTCCTGTTGTTATAAAATATGGCTCAGGCTTAGATAGTTTGATATCTAAATCATAATGACCATCTTTGTAAAAAGTAATAACTTTTGTAATAGTTGTAAAGCTCAATTTTTGAATTAAAACTAACTTTTCACCATCTTGATCAAGAGTAACATTTGCATTATCTGCACTATATGGTGTCTGTTGAGCCTCTTTTGTAAAAGCCTCATTAGTAAATCTAATCTCGAGAGGTTTAACCCATTTAGGATTGAATAACTCCAAAGGTTTTCCATTATATTTATACTTGTCCTCTAAAAGCTTTACTTGAGCTATTCTTCCAGCTTTATCTATAGAATAGACAAATCTATCTGATTTTACTGTAGCAATAGATTCTATATTTGTTACAGGTGCATCTCCTGCAGATGTTGATACACTACTAGCACTAGAGGGTTGCTCGGTAACATTTGGTGTTTGAGTTGATATAGAGTTAGGCGTCTGCTGAGCCACTTGAGTTTTAGTACTATTATTATCTATGTTTGGTGCCTTTTGACTAAACATATTAAATAGTATAAATACCGCGAATGAAAGCACTAATGCTAAAAGAAGTCGTTTTTGTAAATCTTGTTGTTGTTCCACTACAAATTGCCTTTTATTCTTATCTATTAAAATATATTACTTTTATGTTAAATTATATTAACTAGTTAAGAATTTTATTTGAAATTTAGTAATTGGATTATATCAAAAAGTGTTTAAAAACATCATTGTTTTATGGCATTTAAACGCTTAAACGCATTAAAAAATACTTTTGCTAACTTATGGTAATCGCTATCTAGTATTGATGGCTTTGCTACTAAAACATAATAGCCTGTTTCCAACTTATCAATATGATTTATAAAGTGAGCACGAAGTAGTCTTTTTGCTCTATTTCGAGAGACGGCATTACCAACTTTTTTACTAGCGACAATACCAATTTTATACTCCCCTGAATGAGCCTGATAGAAGAGTACAAATTGTGATGTATGAACTGCTTTAGAGTCCTTGTAAACTCTATTGAACTCTCTAGTAGTTTTTATACTACTAAAATGTTTTATACGGCTAATCTTTTTCTACCTTTAGCTCTTCTAGCTGATATAACTTTTCTTCCGTTTTTAGTTTTCATTCTTGTTCTAAACCCGTGAGTTCTTTTTCTTGGTGTGTTATGTGGTTGAAATGTTCTTTTCATAACTGATAACCATCCTTAATAGTATTTGCTTTAATTCAAGCATTAATTTGAAACGAGATTTTATCTGAAAGTTACTTAATATCAAATTTTTTTTGACATATTTTTTGCTAAAGAATTTAAAAAAATAGACAACTAACTAGAGTTAATTGCGAAAATAATAGGAACCGATGACTTCAGCTTTGCCTATTCGGGGCTAAAGCCTCCGATTCCATTATAAAGTAGTATTCTCAGTAAATATACTACTACTCTACCATAGCTTCAAGCTCTTCCTTTGAAACTTTGTTAAAGTTTAGATATCTATAAACTTCATCTGTCATCTCTGGCTTGATTTTATTTGGAACTATCTCCATATACTCTTGTGCTGTTGGAATTTTACCTTTTAGAGCTACAACAGCTGCAAGTTCTGCTGAACCTAGATATACCTTAGAGTCTTTTCCAAGTCTATTATCAAAATTTCTAGTACTTGTACTAAATACCCATGCACCTTGTCCAACTTGAGCTTGGTTCCCCATACATAGTGAACATCCTGGTAACTCTGTTCTAGCACCAGCACTTCCAAATATAGAGTAATAACCCTCTTCAACTAGAGTCTTTTCATCCATTTTTGTTGGAGGACATACCCATAGCTTAGTAGGAACTTTACCCTCACCTCTTAGAACTTCACCCAAAGCTCTAAATAGACCAATATTTGTCATACATGAACCAACAAATACCTCATCAATATCTGTTTTAAGTCCTGCTTCATGTATTTCAGTTAGAGTCTTAACATCATCTGGGTCATTTGGACAAGCAAGAATTGGCTCTGTGATTTCATTTAAATCAATCTCAATCACAGCAGCATACTCTGCATCTTTGTCAGCTTCAAGTAGTACTGGATTAGCTATCCACTCTCTCATCTTATCAGCTCTTCTTTGTAGTGTTGCTTTATCTTCGTAACCTTGTGCAATAAGCTCCTCTATTAGAACAATATTTGACTCAAGATACTCAATAATAGGCTCTTTGTTTAGCTTAACAGTACAAGCAGCCGCACTTCTCTCTGCACTAGCATCACTAAGTTCAAATGCTTGTTCACACTTTAGGTCTTCTAGTCCTTCAATCTCTAAAACTCTTCCTGCAAATACATTTTTCTTACCTTTTTTCTCAACAGTAAGTAGTCCATCTTTAATAGCTTGGTGAGGAATAGCATTTACCAAGTCTCTTAGCGTAATACCAGGTTGCATCTCACCTTTAAATCTAACTAAAACAGACTCAGGCATAGTAAGAGGCATCATACCAGTAACTGCTGCAAACGCAACAAGTCCACTTCCAGCTGGGAAACTAATTCCAATAGGGAAACGAGTATGACTATCCCCACCTGTTCCAACTGTATCAGGCAGACACATTCTATTTAACCATGAGTGAATAACACCATCACCTGGTCTTAGGATAAATCCTTTTCTCTCTGTCCAGAATTTTGGAAGTGTATGTTGAAGCTCAATATCTGCTGGTTTTGGATAAGCAGCTGTATGACAGAATGATTGAAGTACAAAGTCAGCACCAAAGTTAAGTGCAGCCAACTCTTTAATCTCATCTCTTGTCATCGGTCCAGTTGTATCCTGAGAACCTACAGTTGTAGCAACAGGCTCACAATAAACACCAGGTTTTACACCCTCCATACCACAAGCTTTTCCAACCATTTTTTGAGCTAGAGTATAACCTTTTCCATCATCTTCTGGCTGAGCTGGAGTCATAAATATATCTCCTGCATCCATTTTCAAAGCCTCTCTAGCTTTTGCAGTTAGACCTTTACCAATAATAAGTGGTATTCTACCCCCTGCTCTCATCTCATCAGGAAGTGTATTTGGCTCAAGATTAAACTCACTAACCACTTCACCATCTTTTTCTATTACACCCTCATATGGCTTGATAGTAATAACATCACCAGTCTCAAGTTTAGCTACAGGTGCTTGAATAGGAAGACATCCACTATCTTCTGCTGTATTAAAGAAAATTGGAGCGATAATATCACCAATAACAACCCCACCTGTTCTCTTACCAGGAATAAATGGAATATCTCTACCCATATGCCACTGAACTGAGTTTATACCTGATTTTCTACTTGAACCTGTTCCAACAACATCACCAACATAAGCAAGAGGATGCCCTTTTTTCTTAAGCTCTGCCATAGTCTCAAGAGGTTTTTCCATTCTTGATTGTAAAAATGAATTAGCATGTAGAGGAATATCAGCTCTAGTAAATGCTTCACTAGCTGGAGATAGGTCATCTGTATTTGTCTCACCTGGAACTTTATAGACAGTTACAACTATCTCTTCTTCAAGAGCTGGTTTGTTTTTGAACCACTCTGCATTAGCCCAAGACTCTACAACCTCTTTTGCTTTTTCATTACCCTCATCCATAAGAGTTTTAACATCATTAAATGAATCATATACCAAAAGAGTATTTTTAAGTTGATTTGCTGCCTCATCTGCAACATCTCCACCTAATTTAAGGGCTTCAACTAAAGGTTTAACATTAAATCCACCTAGCATTGTTCCCAAAATTTTACACGCTTCAACTGCATCAATTTTTTCACAAGTTGCATTACCCTGAACAATATCATTAAGGAATGCTGCCTTTACATAAGCTGCATCATCAACACCTGCTGGAACATGCTGTGTAAAAAGTTCCATAACATAATCAGCATCTTCAATTGGATTTGCTTTTAGCAACTCCACAAGTTCTGCTACCTGTTTAGCTGTAAGAGGTAATGGTGGTACACCAAGTTTTGCTCTCTCTTCTGTATGTTGTCTGTAATCTGCTAGTACTGACATTAATGTCTCCTATTAGTTTAAATATTTGTGACATATTCTATACTAAGGAGAGTTATAATGTTACTTTAATTATCACTATTTATACCACACTTTATTTGGTTGTGTATTTAGGTTACAATAAAAATTACTATACCTAAATATAATAATTTACTAAATCTAAGAATATTAATTACTACTAGCTATCCCCTTAGCCAACCTCAAAAGATTATCAGCCCAATCTTTAGCTAGTGGAGAGGCTTTTATAACCTTGATACCTAGCTCTTTGGCTATAATCTTGGCTGATTTATCAGAAAACTCAGGTTGAGTAAAAATTGCTTTTATATTCTCTTTTTTAGCTTTTTTGATTATCTTTATAAGCTCTCTTGGTTTTGGGGATTTGCCCTCTATCTCTATAGGGAGCTGTTTTAGACCATATTGAGTCAAAAAATATCCCCATGCAGGGTGAAATACCATTACACTACTACCTTTTGAAACATCTTTTAAGATTTGAGTTATATTTTGGTCTAACTGCTCTAACTCTACTAAATAGTTATCTAGGTTCTTTTTGTAGTATTGAGTATTATTACTATCTATAGCTGATAGTGCTTGATATATATTTTTAGCTATCTGTTTGACATTAATTGGATTTACCCATATATGAGGGTCTGATTTTGACTTGTTTATATCTTTTGATATATCAAAAACTCTCAAATCTGGATTTTGGTCTTTAAATCTATCTAACCATACATTCTCAAACTCTACTCCAATGGCTAAGTATAAATCTGCTTTACTTATAGCTCTCATCTGTGAAGGTTTTGGCTCATAAGTATGAGGTGATTTTCCAGCCTCTACCATTAAAGTGGTCTCTACCTTATCACCTCCAATCTTATCAACAAACTCAACTTCAGGTTGGATACTAACAGCTACATCTACCTTTGCAAAAGATAGAGTAGCAATAAATAAAAATAGTATAGCTCTCATCTAAAAAGAAATCCCTGCAGATACTTCAGGATAGCCTCTACTAGAGACATCATCACCATTTTCAGTAACCTCTTGAACCCATCCCATAGATACATAAGTTCCAGTTCCTGTTTGCATAGTAACCCCTGCTCTACCACCATAACTATCATAGTTACTATAGTTATAATTCTCATCATGTCCCATCATTGTACGACTATAAAAACCACCTATATATGGACGAAATGGTAAGTTTTCTATAGGAATATGAAAAGTTATAGGAACTGTTAGTTGATTTATAGATGGGTCACTCCCTAACCAACTACTAAAAGATAAACCAACTGATAGGTTATCTACAACAAAATAGTGTGCATTAATACCAAGAACAGAGTATGTATTACCATATGCTGAATCTGTACCTGCTGTTACACTAATATTCTTATGTCCTACAGAAAATATACCTCCTGCATAGATACTACTACTTAAAATTGTAGCCAATAAAATTTTTTTCATTTTTATCTCCTGTTAATTATTATGATATTATATCATCTTTATATTTTTGTATCTCTTGAAAAATTTCATCTTTTGAAAGCACCCATCTATCTATAAGCTGGGTTGCTAGATACTCTATAAGCTCTATATCATCTATAAGCAAATCAATAGTCTCTTTATATAGTTTTTTTGATTTCTCTTGCATCTGTTTATATGCCTCCTCTTTTAGAGGCTCAATATCATCAAGTTTTAATTTACTATCACTATAAGCAGAGGTCTCTACAAATAGATGTCTAAGTATCTTGGTGATTTTCTCTATATCATTGGCTGAACCTGTTGTTATATTTTTTTTGCCAAATATAAGCTCCTCTGATGCCACTCCACCATAGAGTATTCGTATCTCTTTTTCTAGTTCAGATATACTGCTTAGAAGAATATCTTCTGACTCATTTAGTACATACCCTAGAGCATTAACTCTTGATATGTTCTCTGAAGAGATTTTAATAATCTTCATCTTCTCTTTAGTCTTTTGCAAATCTCCACTATTTTCTGCTAGAGTTTGATTAAAGTCAGCCATAAAGTGACCAATCTCATGAATAGCAATTACTCTTCTATCCTTTTCTCTATTTTTGGTGGTTTTTCGATTAGATTTTCCTATCATTACCACCTCAAAGGCTTTCATTAGATGCTCATCGTTTACTTTTTCCTCTTTGGCTATAGCCAAAAGTGAAGCCTCTTGGACAATAGTCTGCAGGGTTCTTGGACTTGTATTTGAAAATGCTTTAGAGAGTCTCTTTATGTTGATATTTTCTTCTTTGTTTTCTACCTTTTGTAAAAAGTGTTCTAATAGTTTCTCTCTCTCCTCTTCATTTGGCAATCTAAAGTGTATTTTCTTTTTAAATCTAGCAGACATAGCCTCATCTAGCTTCATATTGCTCTCATCAAAGTTTGAAGCTACTATAGTGATAATCCTAACATCATGAATGGTTTTGACCCCCTCTAGGTGAGTGAGTAGCTCATTGCTTGTATCATCTGCCCATTTCTCTCTAAATTGACCTCTCTTCATAAGTAGGGTTTGAGCCTCATCTATAAAGACTATACATGTATTAAACTCATTCTCTTTTGCTAACTCTTCTGCTTTTTTATAGATACTCTTGATAACTTTTGCTCCACCACCAACAAAACCTGTTTCGATATTTCCTGTGGTAACTAGTATGGGAACTTTTAGCTCTTTGGCTATCTGAACAGCCATAGTGGTCTTTCCTGTTCCTTGAGTACCAGAGAACATTATATTGAAAAAATCCTCTATACCATATTTGGCATATAGATTTACATTTTTTAGCATATTAACTAGATGGGTTATCTCCTCTTTTACATCCTCATAGCCTATAATATCATCCATACTACCTTTTATCTCTTTTGGTTTATAGACTTTGAACTTATCGCTATTTAGAAGCATACCACTAGTTTGAAACATAAATAAAATCAGTGCTATTAGGATAATATTGACAATATTATCAGATATAAAAGAGAGGATTACAAAGTTATGTAGTCTATTTTCCTTTTCTACCCATTGGTAGTTTACATCTTTTTCTATTAGGATTTTTTCTATATTTCTAGTGATACTATAGATTGGGATATTTTTTATCTCTTTTGTTATATTGTTCTCTTTTAGTAGTACATCTACATTATAGTTATCATCAACTATAAAAAATACCCTGTCTGCTTTTAGTATCTCATCAACAGCCGAGCTATTCATATCAAAATATTGTATCTCTTTGCTACTCTTTAGCAGTTTTTGAAGCTCACTCTCTTTTTTATGATTGAGAATATTTGATACAAAAAATATAGACAAATCTAAAAATAGTATCAACACTATAGAGAGTAGTATCTTCTGCTTTAGAGATATCTTTTTGAGGTCTTGGTTTAACTCTTTGAGTAGTTTTTTATATCTTTTACTATTTTTTATCTTTTTGATTAACTCTTTTAGCCACTTTAGCAATACCTAATTCCCCCAACCGTGCATTTTTTTAGATATGACTATCTCATAATTTTCAAACATATCTATACTATTAGTAGCTACAAATAGTGCCTCATCGAGATACTCATACCATTGATATTTTGATTTTCTATCACCTTTTGGCAAAAACAGAATAATATTGGCTCCATTTTTCATATGAGAGTTAATCCTTTTTGCAAACTCCTCTTGATTGGGCTTGGGTACATTGGCTGTAACAAAAACGAAATCATACATCTTTGCCATAGTCACATATCTTCGTTGTTCATATCTCATTAGATTAACTTTGCACCAATCATAACTCTCATACTCTATCTTTTTCTTCTCAAAAAAGTCTCTATCGGTGATATTTAATCTATACTCATAATCATTTTGGGCTGTAAAATCTTTTAGCCTATCACAAAACTCATCACCACCATCACTAATATGCAAAATAGCAGTAGCAGGATGATTTGGAATAATCGATAATAGTTGTTCTATTGATTTTTGTTCTAAATTTTTCATAAAAGGAGTTTATCAAAGTAGGCTTAAAATTTAAAAGTAATGAACTAAAAAGTAGATATTTTGTAAAGATATATTACTTATAAGTGAATTAATCCCTAATCTCCAAAATATGCTTAGTACTTATATCATTCCAAGGTTTATTAAGCTTGACAAACTCATTATAACTTTTCAAAACTCGTTTAAAATCTTCACTCTTTTTAGCTTCACTAGCTAAAACCTCATCGAGTGCCACTTTGGCTGCATCCATTATCTCTTTTGGAAAATCTTTTATCTCTATATCTTTTGGTAACTCTTGGAGAGCTTTTGCATTTTTGTATCTAAACTCTTGTACCATTATAGATGTCATCTCTTCTGAAGCTGATGTGATTATGGCTTGATGCTCTTTGCTTAGTTTATTCCATCTAGCTTTATTAAATGTAATTTCCAGAATTGAACCAGGTTCATGCCAACCTGTATAGTAGTATTTTGCAGCCTTGTCAAATCCCATCATTCTATCAAGTGCTGGTCCTACCCACTCTGTAGCATCTATAGTTCCTCTATCTAATGCTGTAAAAATCTCTCCAGCTGGAAGTAGTATAGGATTGACTCCTAATTTTTTCATAACCTCTCCACCAAGACCTGGTATTCTCATCTTTAGACCTTTTAGGTCTGATAGGGAATTTATCTCTTTTTTAAACCATCCACCCATCTGTGGTCCTGTACTACCACCAACTAATGGATATAGATTAAATTTAGCATAAAGCTCTCTCCAAAGCTCCATACCTCCACCAAATCTTAACCATGTCATCATCTCTTCACTAGTAAGCCCCAAAGGCATACCACCAAATATTGAAAAAGCAGAATTTTTACCTTTCCAATAGTAAACTCCAGAGTGAAAAGCATCTAACTGATTTGCTGAGGCACTATCAAAGACCTGCATAGCAGGAACCAGTATATTTTTAGGATAAACTTTTATCTCTAAAGTTCCTCCACTAAGCTCTCTACACCTTTTTGCAAAATTATCAACTCCTGTACCCATAATAGGAAAGTGTGCAGGCCAAGAGGTAGCGAGTTTTAGTTTTGTAGTTTTAGCTCTATTGATATTTACACCTTTAGCGATAGATATTTTCTCCTCTTTATAACATCCGGCAAATCCAATAGCTCCAATAGCTATAGCTGAACTACTCAAAAACTCTCTTCTTTTCATAAAAATCATCCCTCTTTTTTTTGACTATTTTGCTTTTGATAAAAATAATTTGTAGCCTCTACAAATCCATCAATAGAGCCACAATCAAATCTCTTACCTTGAAATTTAAAAGCTACTACTCTATCATTTTTTGCCTGTTCCATCAGTGCATCTGTTATCTGTATCTCTCCACCTTTTCCCTCTTTTGTATTTTTTAAAATATCAAAAATATCAGGAGTAAGAATATATCTACCTATTATTGCCATATTGGTTGGTGCATCTTTTGGGTCTGGCTTTTCTACCATATTATGTACACGATAGATATCATCTCTACCATGAACTAAATCACCATCTATAATACCATATTTGTAAGTCTCCTCTTTTGGAACCTCCTCTATAGCTACAACAGAACATTGATACTTATTATAAACCTCTATCATCTGCTTTAAAACACCATCACTATCATCATTGGTACACAAATCATCAGCTAAAATAACAGCAAATGGCTCATCACCAATTAGAGTTTCACCTGTTAATATAGCATGACCTAAACCTTTCATCTCTATCTGTCTAGTATATGAAAAGGTACATTGAGAGATTAACTTACGAATATCGGATAAAAGAGGCTCTTTTGAACCACCTTTTATCTGATGTTCTAACTCATAAGATATATCAAAATGGTCTTCTATTGCTCTTTTACCTCTTCCTGTTACTATAGCCATTGTTTTTATACCTGCTTCAACTGCCTCTTCTACTCCATGTTGAATAAGAGGCTTGGTCAAGATTGGTAACATCTCCTTTGGAGTTGCTTTTGTAGCAGGTAAAAATCTAGTTCCATATCCAGCAGCAGGAAATAAACACTTTCTTATCGTCATTATAACTTCTTTAGAAATTTACTAAGTAGTACAATCCTAGTACCATTTACTCTACCCTCAATAGCTTCTGGAGACTCTATATGAATATTTTTAACAGTAGTTCCTTGTTTTGCTGTAAAACCTGCACCTTTTACTACTAAATCTTTGATAATAGTTACACTATCACCCTCATTTAGTATGGTTCCATTACTATCTCTAGTTGGCTCTATCTCTTCTGTGACTAAACCATCTTTTGCCCACTCTAACACCTCAGGTTCTAGGTACATCATATCTAATAAATCTTGGGAACCTAATTTACTCAATAATCTATAAACAACTACTTGAACAGCAGGAACTTGAGACCACATACTATCATTTAGGCAATGCCAATGATTTGGATTGCTTGTCGGGTCATCTATAGATGATGCACAGCTCTCACAGATAACAATCGCTTCATCTTTTGGCTCTACCTTAAATTCAACCAAACCATTTTCATTACCACAAAGCTCACATTTTGAGCCACTTCTTTCTAATAGAGATTTATCTATACTCATAACT
>Ga0256843_1001712_pt1 | contig 16838 bp, 15 predicted proteins | sample AlvinellametaG_FD_191572 | JGI IMG/M metagenome (GOLD analysis project Ga0256843, IMG submission 191572) | Pompeii worm associated microbial communities from hydrothermal vent at the East Pacific Rise, Pacific Ocean - Alvinella | ecosystem: Host-associated > Annelida > Integument > Unclassified ... | reverse complement strand
ACAGACGCGACCTTCTTTTTTACGGTGCCGATATCGATTCGGATATCAGGTTTACAAGGCTTGATAACGGCAAATCGGTAGGTATAAACTACAGACCCGGCAAAATAGTAAACCCTATGGCGATACTCAAAAGTGCGATCTCACCTGATGCGAGTGAAGAAGATAAAAGATCTTTTCCCAAAAGATTTCAGGAAATGGTAAAAACAGTCCTTGAAAACGGAGATAAGGTTATCGAAATTATTGAATATTAAAAACCAGGCTTTTTAGCGTGGAATTGGTATATTCCACGGGGTTTGGAATCTGTTTATGGAATCTGAAAGAGGTGTTTGATTCAATCATCTTTATTAGTTCCTCTTTTGAGAACGCAGGGGAGTTTATACACGCCAGAAGTGCAGTGTTTTGGTGTGAAAGTGACGGGAGTTTTTTAATGATTTTGATGTAGTCTTTTGAAGCTATGAAACTGCCTTTTTGGTGTGTGGGCGGATCTATTATGATTATGTCGTAAGGGGCCTGCCTTTTAAGTTTAGGGAATGCTTTTAGTATATTGTAGGGCCAAAACGATATGTTTTTGATATCAAGCCCGTTTATCTGATGGTTTGCCATTCCCGTGGCAAGGACGGATCTGCTCATATCCACGTTTGCTATATATTCCGCCCCGCCTCTTCTTGCAAACAGCGAAAATCCGCATGTGTAAGCGAACAGGTTTAGAACTTTTTTGTCTTTGGCGATCGATTCTATGTATTTTCTTGAGTTTTTCATATCACCGAAATAGCCGATGTTTTGATTTAGGAAGTTGAGTTTGAATTTCATACCGTTTTCAACCGCCGTGTAATTTTCGGGTATTTCTCCGAGAGCAGCAAAGGTTTCGTTGCCGTATCTTCTTTTTACTATTATGTTGTTGTGTCTTGATGTTTTTATATATTCTTTGAAAAGATCTAATAATTCTTTTTCATAATTGCTTTTTTCATAAAACTGTACGAACAGTATTTTGTCTATACTGTCGATGGTGAGGAATTTAAACTCCTCTTCACCTCTTCCGTGGTACAGACGCTTAAACTCTTCGCTTAGGGTGTGGGATTTGATTTTATGCAAAAGGTTTTCAAACATTATTTTAGTCCTAACGAAATTATTTTTCCAAGCGCTTCTTTTACGTCCGTATCGACTCTTTTCCACTCCCCGAGCGCTTTTATTTCGTCAACTTCTTTGTCTTTGTCGAGCATAATTACATATCCCGAAGTCGGGTTCGGAGCGGTAGGGACGAAGGCTATGAATCTTCCTTTTTCCTCTTTTGTCAAAAACGCATAGGTTTTGTAGTTCGCAAACATAACTTCAACGACTCCAAGGTAGTTTTTGTCGTTTGAAAACATTTGCATAAGCTCTTTGAAAAAGTTGTAGATGCTTTTAATCAGAGGAAGTTTATTGAAGATATTTTCGGTTATGTAAAGAATTATGCTTTTTTGGTTTTTGGTGATTATGTATCCGATGTAAGTAATTAGAAGGATTGTTGCTATCATAAGCCCTATACTGTAGAGGGGATTGTTTATTTTGGCGTAAAAGATCTTGATAAACTGAATAAGAATGCCTGCGATGTATGTCACCACCCAGATCGTAAACACAACCGGCAAGATGGCAAAAACACCTTTTATAAAATAACGCACAAACACTTTCATATACTGCCTTTTTGAAATTGTAACAAATAGATATTTTATTTTTGTAAAGATATTTGTATAATACATATGATCTAAAGAGAAAGGATGAAAAATGGACTTTAACAAACTTGAAGTTTACGACATGAGAAGAGTGCATAATATGGTGCCGAATTTCGGCGGTAACGTTGATGAAATCAGAGATACGTTTTATAAATCGATGAAAGAGTATCTTGATACGCTTAATCTTTCGGAACAGATAGAGTTTTTTCAGACAACTATTAACATAGGGGGAGGGTTTTTCGGTAAAAACAAAATAGATGCGGTAGGAATCAAATACAAAAACGGTAAAATGAAAAAACTCGGTGCGTTTTATTTGATGACGAATATCGGTAACGTATTGAATTTTTCACTTTACAAGCAGGCTTCACTCGGATTTTTTGACATTCTGACAGGAAAATCTTCAAGTGAAAAAGTACAGCTTATACAATCTAAACTTAAAACGATTGAAGAAGATGAAGAGTTTTCGATGTTCAATGCGGTTTCAGACCAGATGTTTGAAATCGGATTAAATTCGGTAAAAATATAGGAAGAAAATGCAAAGACTTCTATCCCTTAAAGCATCAGCCGGAAGCGGTAAGACGTTTTCGCTGGCGCTTAGATATCTTGCGCTTCTATTCAGAGGTGTAAATCCAAGCTCGATTCTGGCTGTTACGTTTACGAATAAAGCGGCGAACGAAATGAAAGAGAGGGTTGTAAAGTTTTTAGATCTTTTACAAAGCGATGAAGAACTGCTTGAGATTTTGAGTCAAACGTCCGGTATTGATAGGAAAGAAATTTTAAAGAATAGATCTTTTATACTGAAAGAGTTTCTTACAAGCGATATACATATAACCACAATTGACGCATTTATTCAAAAAATAATCAGAAAATTCGGCTATTACGTCGGGGTTGATGCGGATTTTGACATTAAAAGCGATTCGCTTGAGAATATATTCGAACTTTTGATTGAGAGTCTGGATAATAAAGAGTTTGATTCGCTTATAGAGTTTTCAAAAATTGAAAGTAAAAAATCAAAAAGCATAATAGAGCTTTTTGAGATGCTGTATGAGAAAGAAAAAGAACTCTTACAAATGAAAAGTGAAAAGTTTAAAGTGAAAAGTGAGAAAGTTAAAAATATTTTAGATGAAATAGAAAAAATAAAATCGAAGTTTGTTTTGGCGACCGAAGAGTGTACTCAGATTAATAATTTCTTTAAAAAAGATCCGTTTGATATGCTCAAAGTCAAAACGATTCCCTCGTTTTTGGAAAACGGAACGCTTGCAAAGGTTAGGGGATTTAAAAAATGCTACGAAGAGTGGATGGATGCCGAATTTGAAAGGCTTATTTCACTTATAAAAGAGCTTTTAACCGCTAAAGAAAGGTATGTTTTAAGCTCGCTTATTTCACTGTATGAAAAGTATAAGCAGATCAAAAACTCCGTTAAATCAAAAGAAAACTATCTTGATTTTAAAGATATCGAGCATAAGGTGTATGAGCTTCTGGTTGAAGACGAACTAAACCGCGACTTTTTGTATTTCAGGCTTGATTCGAGGATTGAGCATATTTTAATAGACGAATTTCAGGATACCTCCGTTACGCAGTGGAAGATATTCGAGCCTCTTGTTGATGAGATAAAAGCGGGTGAGGGGGTTAGGGATTTTAAAAGTTTCTTTTACGTAGGAGATACCAAGCAGGCGATATACCGCTTCAGGGGCGGGAGCAGCGAGCTTTTTGATTATGTGTATGAGCAGCTCAAACCTTTCGGGATGGTGCAAAAAGAGCTTCCGAAAAACTACCGCTCCAAAAAGGTGATAGTGGATTACGTAAACAGGCTTTTTAACCTGAATCAGGAAGCGAATGTAGAGGGCGGATATGTTGAGGTAAAAGAGGGCGATTTGTTTGAAGAGCTTGAAAATACTCTTAAGTTTATGTTTGAAAAGGGAGTGAGGGATAAAGATATCGCCGTTTTGGTGTATACGAACGACGATATTTTAAAAGTAGCGGATTTTATCAAAGAAAAATTCAATAAAGACGTCGTAACCGCAACAAGGGCGAAAGTAAAAAACCAGCCTTTTGCAAAGGCTCTTATCGATATTTTAAAATATACTCACGATATGCTCGAGGGCAAAAAGAGTGAAATATATAAGCTCAATTTCCTTAGCCTTATCGGCAAACCGTACACTCCCGAGTCTTTTTACGTTCCTGTGAAAAAGCCGGCTGAAATGATCAGGGATTTGATGTTTGAGTATGATCTTATAGACGAGTCGTCCCTTAAACTTCTTGAGCATTCACTGAAATACAAAGATCTTTTCGATTTTGCGGCCGGGATAGACGAGTATGACGAAGAGCTGCCGCTTGGGGAGTTTGACGGTATTACGGTGATGACCGTGCATAAAAGCAAAGGGCTTGAGTTTGAAAACGTAATTGTTATGGAAAAAACAGGGCGTGATAACAACAGAAGCAGTAATTTACTGTTTGATTATGAGGGAATTGAGCTTAAAGACATCAAATACAACATTGCAGGGCGTGAAATACTGGATATGGAATATGCCAAAGTCAAGGCAAAAGAGAAAGAGCTTGAATACAGGGATAAAAGAAACGTCGAGTATGTTGCGTTTACAAGGGCTGTGAATTCTCTTTTTATTCTGAAAAAACAAAAGTCCGCTTTCGTTACGCCGCTTAGTGTGGAAAAAGTAGGGGTGTTTGAAGTTGAAAAAAAACCGGACGAGCAAAAAAACAGCGAAAAATTCCCTCTTGTTTTAAAACACCACGGGCTTCAGGATGTAAAAAAAGATAGCGAATACAAACCGAACGACTACAGTGCGATATATTTCGGACTTGCGCTTCATTATGCGTTTGAGGTGGAGGATTTTGATGCGGTGCTAAACAGATACGGGATTTATACCGATGTGAAAAAAGCGTTTGAGTATTACGAAAAAACGAAAAAACTGATTAAATTCGAGGGTAAAAGGCTAAAAGAGATACCTTTTGTTTACAATGAAGAAGAGGGGATTATAGATCTTTTAATACAAAACAATGAAGAAATGATTATTATCGATTACAAATCGGCAAAACCGGAAGACGAAAGCACATATGTAAAACAGGTGCAAAAATACATAAAGGCTATAAAAGATCTAACGGGCAAAAAAACAAGCGGATATCTATTATATGTAAATGAGGAAGAGTTAAGGGAGGTTTAGGATGTGTATGCAAACCCAGTTCGGATGCTGTATTATTGACGGCGAAGTGGTAAAAAGTAAAAGTGAAAAGTTAAAAATGAAAAATAAAAAAATAAAAACGGATAAAAAAAACAAAAAGCCTAAAAAAGTAATTCATCAAAGCGAGGTGGAGTTTGAGTAAGATTCTGGTAAGTGCGCTGGAGCCGAGTGCGAACCTGCATTTAAAACAGGTTTTAAATGAGTGTAATGTGAAAAATGAAAAGTGTGAAATTGTAGGTATTTTTGATAAAAGTTTAGGTGAACCTGTAATTGACGGCAATGAATTTAACGTAATGGGATTTTTGGATGTTTTGCCGAAAATAAAACTTGCCAAAAAAGCCATTAACGAACTCGCCGAACTCAGCCGTGAGTGTGATAAGGTGCTTTTAATAGACGCGCCTTCGTTTAACCTGAGGCTTGCTAAAAAAATAAAAGAGTTTAATCCCGATATAGAGATTATTTACTACATACTTCCAAAAGTATGGGCCTGGAAAAAGGGCAGGATAAAAGACGTTAACAGATACGTGGATACTAAAGCGTATATTTTTCCTTTCGAGCGTGAGATATGGAGTGACGGAATATATGTAGGAAATCCTCTTCTGGATGAAATTAAGGAGTTCAGAAGTTCTGAAAAATACGGAAATATTGCGTTTTTACCGGGCAGCCGCAAGAGTGAGATTAAAAACCTTATGCCCGTATTCAGGGAGCTTATAAAACACCTCCCCGGTAATAAAATACTGGCCGTGCCTGAAATATACAAAGATAAAATTAATGAAATTTACGGGGATGTAAGCGGGTTTGAGATTGTATATGACGCTCACGAAGCGCTTTTAAAAAGTGATTTCGCGTATATATGCAGCGGAACCGCAACACTTGAAGCGGCTCTTATAGGCACGCCTTTTGTTCTTATGTATAAAGCAAGGGAAGTAGAATACATCATAGCTAAAATGTTCGTAAAACTGAAATATGTCGGGCTTGCAAATATCATATTCGAAAAAGAGGGGCTTGGTGAATTTCATAAAGAGTATCTTCAGGATTTCGATATTGAGGATTTGGTAAATGAATTTAAAAATTCAAACTTTAATGAATTTCAAAAAAAATCCGATAAATTAAAAGAGATTTTAAAACACGGCAGTGCTGAGAGTTTAAAAAAAATATTAATAAAAGTATAATTAAATTTTAATCTTTTATTAAATTTTGGTTATAATTATTTTAGAACTTCTAAAAAGGGGAAAGAATGAGTATCAAAAAACGCAGTGTTATTTCTATCATAATGCTGATTATCAGTATTGTGGGGTTGATTTTTATTAATTTTTATTCTCAGTCTTCACTTGATCATATAAACGACAAAGTCACGGAAATCGAAAAGAAAATTATCCGTGTCGAAAATGTAAGGACTGCACACATCAGATTTGTTGCAAAATTCGAACAGGCTTACCTGCAAAATATTCCGGCAAAATTAACTACCGATCATGAAAACTGTGCTTTTGCAAAGTTTATAAGACAGTATCAACATGAGTTGCCTCCTAAATTGAAAAACGATTTGATTGAGATAAAAAAATATCACGAACATTTACACTCTTTAGTTAAACTGTATAATACTAAGTACGTAAAAATTGACAGAAAGATTCATGAAAAAACATATGCGGCGCTACTTGATACGTATTTGTGTGTTTTAGATCTTTCAAACAGTGCTTTAGGCTACGGAAACATTAAGGTTAAATCACCAAACAGCTGTAAGCTCGGTAAATATCTGAAAATGTATTCTGAAGAGTATTTTATTAAATTCAAACTTTATGATGCGGCAAAACTTTACAAATCCATGAATAAACCTCATAATCAGTTACATATGTTTGCTTCGCAAATGCTCAAACTGCCTGTTTCCGAGAGAAGAAGTTATTATGTGAATTATGTTGTTCCGGCATATTCGAATCTTTTGAAAATATCAAAAAAATATTTGGGTATTTTGGAAGAAGTTGATGACGAAACTAATGAGAAAATAGGCAAACAGGTCGTTTATGATACGTTTAAAGATTTACAAAAAATCGAAGGTTTCCTTGATGATATCATAGATTATTACACAGCTAAAAAAGAAGAATTGATTAAAAAAAGACATGCGGTAGAGCAAAACGTAATGATTATGGAGACTATTATGGTAATCATTGCACTTTTCGGCATGGTGTTTGTAATATGGAACTTCTATACAATTATTAAAAGAATCGAATTCTTAAAAGAAAACATTTTAAGCGTGGGACTAAACCTAAGCTATAAAATCAAAACAGACGTAAAAGACGAAATCAGTGAAATTGCGGAAGCGGTGAATACACTTCTTGAAAAAATCAAAGAAACAATCGTAAATTCAAAAATCATAAGCCATAAAAACGCACAGACATCAAAACAGCTTGCACATACTGCACACGATGTTGGTAAAAAAGTGGAAACCGAAAGCGAACTTATCCAAAATGTGGGTGAAGAAGTAGGAAACGTAGCCGTAACGATGAATGATTCCAAAGATTCGGCTATATCAACACTTCAGGAAATTAAAGAAACACAAAAAGAGCTTGAAGAAGCGAATAAAGAAATCGACTTCCTGACTCAAAAAATTGTCAGCGTTTCAGATAAAGAAGCGGAACTTGCTGAAAAAATCAAACATCTAAACGAAAACACTCAGGAAGTGAAAAACGTTCTAAACGTCATCAGGGATATTGCGGATCAGACAAACCTTCTTGCGCTTAACGCCGCAATCGAAGCCGCAAGAGCGGGAGAACACGGAAGAGGATTTGCGGTGGTTGCGGATGAGGTTAGAAAACTTGCCGAAAAAACACAAAAAAGCCTTGCTGAAATCGACGCTACCATCAACGTAATCGTAATGGCAGTTATGGAAGCGAGCACAAATATGGACGAAAGTGCCAAAAACGTTCTTGAGCTCGTAGAGGACGCTTCAAAAGCCAAAGAAGAGATTGACAAAAGTATGAGCAAAATGCTCTCGTCAACACAAAAAGTTGAAGATCTCGTAAGTAATTTCGAAGTTTCAGCAAAATCAATAGAAGATGTGTCCAAAAACCTTGAACAGGTTAAAAACATCTCTAAAAACAATGCTGAAAACGTAGAAAAAATCATTACAGCCATAGATTCGCTCAATAAAATGATCAGCGAACTTGACGCACTTTTACAACACTACAAAACTTAATCTTTCCTCTTTTTCCCTTTTCCAATTTGATATAATTAGCTAAAAATATACTATATAAAGGATAAGTATGCATAAAGAACCTATGACCAAATACGGTTATGAAAAATTATCAAAAGAGCTTGAATATTTAAAAACGGTAGCAAGACCGGAAGTGGCAAAAGAGATAGACTCTGCCAGAGAACTTGGGGATTTAAAAGAAAACGCCGAATACCATGCGGCAAAAGAGAAACAATCCCATATAGAAAGAAGAATCGCAGAGCTTAGCGATATATTAAGCAGAGCCGTAGTGGTGGATCCGAGCGAGCACGCACACAATCGTGTGGCGTTTGGAAGTACCGTTTATTTAATCGACGTAGATACGGATGAAGAGGAAAAATACACAATCGTAGGTGCCCCTGAAGCGAATCCGGACAAGGGGCTTATTTCATACCATTCACCGCTTGCAAAAGCCCTAATCGGCAAAGAAGTGGGAGATGAAGTGGAAGTAAACCTTCCGGGAGGTATGAAAGTGTATGAAATAGACAAAATCTGTTACGAAGATATCTGCTTTAATTGATAATGGAGAATTGAGAATGGTTTTAAAGATTAAAAAATTAAATCAAAAAGCGGTAATTCCCGCATATCAGACAAAAGAAGCGGCCGGGTTTGACCTGCACTCGATAGAAGATACGGTTATAAACCCGGGCGAGAGAAAGCTAATAGGCACGGGGCTTGCTTTTGAGATAGAGTTCGGTTATGAAGTTCAGATAAGACCAAGAAGCGGTCTTGCGTACAAACACGGTATTACTGTTTTAAATACACCCGGAACGATAGACAGCGACTACAGAGGTGAAATAAAAGTTTTATTAATCAACCATTCAAATGAAGCGTTTGAAATAAAAACGGGTGAGAGAATAGCCCAGGCGGTAATCGCTCCCGTGGTACAGGCTGAAATTATTGAAGTTGAAGAACTCAGCGATACCGAGCGAGGTGCCGGAGGGTTCGGAAGTACTGGGAAATGAAAAGTTAAAAGTGAATAATGAAAAGTGAAGGATTGAAATGATAAAAACGGCGATTGTAGGTGCGAGCGGTTATACGGGGCTGGAGCTTATAAAAATACTGCTTAACCATCCCCATTTTGAAATCGGTGCACTTTTCGGAAGCGAAGGTGGTGAGAGGATAGAAGAGATTTATCCTTCTTTAAAAGGTGTGTTTGAAGCCGAAATACAAAAATCGGATGTTGAAAAAATAGCTGCATATGACCTTGTGTTTTTGGCGGTTCCCCACAAAACTGCAATGGCTTTGGTAAAAGATCTTTACGGCAAAACTAAAATAGTCGATTTTTCCGCCGATTACAGACTTAATCAAAAAAACTACGAAGATTATTACTGCCCTCACACCGATCCTGCAAATCTTGAAAACTCTGCATACGGTCTTCCGGAAATATTCAGAGAGTATGTAAAAAGATCTAATCTTGTCGCAAATCCGGGATGTTATCCCACAGCTACCATTTTAGGGCTGTATCCTTTTATAGACTATATAGAAGACGGTGTGTTTGTAGATGCGAAAAGCGGTGTTAGCGGTGCGGGTAAAAAGCTGAGTGCAACCACGCATTTTGTTAAAGACAACGAAAACTTTTTCGCTTACAATCCTATCAAACACAGACACAGTGTGGAGATTAAAGAAAAAACCGGCCTTAATGTTACGTTTGTACCGCAGCTTTTGCCGATTACCAGGGGAATGCAGGTAAGTATATACGCCAAACTCAAAAAAGAGATCGAACCTCTTGAAATTTTAAAAAACATATACGCAAACGAAGAGTTTATCAGAATCAGCGAAAAGCCTGTAGAGATTAAAAACGTGGCGGGTACGCATTACTGTGACATATTTGCCGCAAAAAACGGAAATATGCTGTTTATAAACACTGTAATAGACAACCTTTTAAGAGGGGCTTCTTCTCAGGCGGTGGCAAACGCCAATCTGATGTTCGGTTTTGATGAAGGCCTCGCACTTCCTAAAATCGCATATGTTCCGTAAAGTGAAAAGTAAAAAGTGAAGAGTGAAAAACTAACAGTTAAAAATATCGAATTAAAAAACGGAGCCGTTATTATTGCGGACGTTCATTACAAAAGGGGGGATGAGAGTTTTTTGAACCTTTTAAACCTGTGGATACAAAATCCTCCCCCTCAGGTTTTTTTCTTGGGAGATATATTTCATCTTCTTTTGCCTTTTAAGTTTTTGAGAAACTACAACGAAGAAGCCATTAAACTTATTAATATTCTTTCGCAAAAAACCGATGTTTACTATACGCCCGGAAATCATGACTTTAATATCGAAAAGATCTTTCAAAACGTAAAAATTTCGGAAGCATTCGAGGATAAAAAAAGATCGGTTTTATTAACGCACGGGGATCTGACCGACAGCGACCCGTACTACAGGCTCTATACGTCACTGATCAGAAACACTGTGTTCGAGGCTGTATTGAATGTGCTGAGTCTGAATTTTATAAACGGATGGCTGTTTAAAAAGATCCTTAAGAAAAAAATAAAATGTGAAAAAATAGAGAATTTCGAAAATAAGATTAAAGATAAGTTAAAAAGTTACGATTATGGTATAATTATTGAAGGTCATTATCATCAAAATAAAATATTACATTTTTATGACAGGGTGTATATTAATTTACCGGCTTTTATTTGCACTAAAAGCTATATTTTAATACAATTAGACAATAATCCGATAATAAAGGAAATTAAATATGATGGACGATAAAACACTAAAAGTTGGATCAAACGAATTAGAACTTGTGGATTTCAGACTTTACAAAAAAGAACCGGACGGGGGTATATACGAGGGGGTTTACGGTATTAACGTTGCAAAAGTTAGAGAAATTATCAAAATGCCGGAACTTACGGAGCTTCCGGGAAGTGAAGATTATATCGAAGGTATTTTTGATTTAAGGGGAGTTGTCGTACCGGTTGTGGATCTTGCGAAATGGATGGGAATCCAGGTACCGAGCGAAGATGAAGCTCCTATTAAAAAGAGGGTTATTATTACCGAGTTTAACAACATACTTATAGGTTTTATCGTTCACGACGCCAAGAGAATCAGACGTATCAGCTGGGCGGATATAGAGCCGGCTCAGTTCGGTGTGGGACAGGGTAAACTTGACAGAAGTAAAATCACCGGAATTACGAGAATAGAAAACGGCGAAATATTATTGATACTGGATCTTGAGAGCATTGTTGAAGAGATGGGGCTTTTTGAAGCGAATCTTGAAGATGTGGATCTTGATAAAATTGAAAAATTCAGCGGAATGGTACTGCTTGTGGACGATTCGGCCACAGCAAGAAGAATCGAAAGGGAAGCCCTTGAAAAAATGGGCTTTGAGGTGGTTGAGGCCACAAACGGAGAAGAAGGTCTGCAAAAACTTGAAGAGTTATATTCCATTTACGGAGAAAACCTCAAAAACAAACTCAAACTTATATTAAGCGACGTAGAAATGCCTAAAATGGACGGATACCACATGGCGGCGAAAATCCATGCGGATGAAAGATTTAAAGACATTCCTCTTGTATTCAGTTCATCAATTTCGGATGCATTTAGCGATATAAGAGGTAAAGCGGTAGGTGCCGAAGGGTATCTTGTTAAATTCGATTCAAGTAAATTTTATCAGCAGATTGCTGATATTTTACACAACCATCAAAATAAATAATTCTAAGAAAGGTAGGCTATGGATGAAATTCAAGAATTATTAGAAGACTTCCTGGTAGAAGCATTTGAAATGATAGAGGAGATGGACCAGGATCTTGTCGAGCTTGAAAACTCTCCTGATGATTTAGATCTTTTAAATAAGATATTCAGGGTAGCTCATACAATCAAGGGGAGCGGAAGTTTCTTAAACTTTGACAAACTTACAAGACTTACGCACCATATGGAAGCAGTACTTGATAAAGCGAGAAAGGGTGAGCTGACTATTACGCCGGAAATTATGGATGTTATTTTGGAATCCGTTGATGCGATGAAAAGTATTTTGGAATACATCAGAGACAACGGCGACGACTCCGCACCGGATATAGATATCGAGCCTATAGTTGTAAAACTTGACGCAATCGTAAACGGTCAGGGTGCTGCAGCTGCACCGTCTGAGGAAAACAAATCATCAGAAAGCTCGGAAGAGAAAAAACCGAGAATAGTCGGAAACATAAACCTTGATGAAATAACTCTTGAAAACGCAGACGAGATTGATCTTGACTCACTTGATCCCGAAGAGCTCGATGCAGTGCTTGAACATCTTGTGGAACTTAGAAACAAATCGGAAAAACCGAAAAAAGTAGGAAACATAAACCTTGATGAAATAACTCTTGAAAACGCTGATGAGATTGATCTTGACTCACTCTCTCCTGAAGAGGCGGACGCTGTGCTTGAACATCTTGTCGAGCTTAGAAACAAAGAAGAATCCCCTCAGAGTAAAGAAGAGAAAAAAGAAGAAAAACCTGCTGAGGAAAACAAAGAGAAAAATCTTCCTCAGGAAAACAAATCAAAAGAAGTAGCGCCTGCCAAAAAACAAGAGCTTACTAAAGAACAGAAGAAAAAAGAAGTAAAAAAAGCGATTTCATCCGTAGCCGAACAGACGATCAGGGTTGACGTAAAAAGACTTGACCAGCTTATGAACCTTATCGGAGAGCTCGTACTTGCTAAAAACAGGCTTATAAAGATCTATAATGACGTAGAAGAAAGATATGAGGGTGAGAAATTCCTTGAAGAGCTCAACCAGGTGGTTTCAAGCATCTCTATCGTTACGACAGATCTTCAGATCGCCGTTATGAAAACAAGAATGCTTCCTATCGGAAAAGTATTTAATAAATTCCCTCGTTTGGTAAGAGACCTGTCAAGAGAACTTGGTAAAAAAGTAAAACTGATTATCGAAGGGGAAGATACTGAGCTTGATAAATCAATTATCGAAGAAATCGGCGATCCTCTCGTTCATATGATCAGAAACTCCGTAGACCACGGTATAGAACCGCCTGAAGAGAGAAAAAAACTCGGAAAACCTGAAGAGGGTACAGTATGGCTTAGAGCGTATAACGAAGGTAATATGATCGTTATCGAAATTAAAGACGACGGTAGGGGAATGGACCCTGAAGTACTCAAAAGAAAAGCGATTGAAAAAGGTATCATTACCGAGAGCGAAGCGGCTAATATGAGTGACAAAGAAGCGTTTATGCTGATTTTCAAACCTGGATTTTCAACAGCCGCAAAAGTTACAAGCGTTTCAGGACGCGGTGTCGGAATGGACGTTGTTAAAACGAATATCGAAAAACTTAACGGTATTATCGAAGTTGATTCCGCACCTGGTAAAGGAAGTACGTTTAAACTAAAAATCCCTCTAACGCTTGCGATTATTCAGGCGCTTCTTGTGGCAAGCCAGGAAGATCTTTTTGCGGTACCGCTATCAAACGTAATCGAGACTGTGAGAATCGTGGAAGAAGATATCTATACGATTGAAGGAAAAAGCGTTCTTAAACTCCGTGAAGAGGTACTGCCTCTTGTAAATATGGCGGATATTTTCGAAATCGAAAAAGTGCTTGAGCCTGAAAAATACCTGTATGTGGTTATTTTAGGGCTTGGTGCGACTAAAATAGGTCTGATTGTTGACAGGTTTATAGGTCAGGAAGAGATCGTTATTAAATCTCTTGGAGAATTCTTAAAAGGAATTCCAGGAATTGCGGGTGCGACAATAAGAGGTGACGGTAGGGTTACACTTATTATTGACGTTGGAAGTTTAATGAGACTTGCAAAAGACACTCACAACAGGAAAATAGTAACAGAATCGTTAAAAGAAGCCAAAAAAAATAAAGAAAAACCGAGCGATTACACTGTTATGCTTGTAGACGACAGCGCAATGGACAGAAAGATTATGAGAAACGCTCTTGAAGAGCTTGGTGTAAATCTAATTGAAGCAAAAGACGGTCTTGAAGCGCTACAGACGCTAAAAAGCAACGAAGTGGATGCAATGCTTATCGATATCGAAATGCCGAGAATGGACGGATATACTCTTGCTCAGGAGATCAGAAAATACAACAAATACAGAAAACTGCCTCTTATTGCTGTAACGAGCAGAACGACAAAAGCCGACAGGGTAAGGGGTGTAGAAGTAGGAATGAACGAATATATCACAAAACCGTACACGGCTGAATATTTACAAAACGTAGTTAGAAGAAATCTTGGATTATAAGGGCATAAAATGGGAAGTTTAAATGAAATCGTAAAACAACAGCAGCAGGCTCTGACGCAGCCTGAAGACAACGTATCCGAAGAAGTTGTACAGTTAGTGGGCTTTATAGTGGGAGAAGAGGAGTTTGCGGTTCCTATTCTTTCTATTCAGGAAATTATCAAGCCTATAGAGTGGACAAGGGTTCCTTTTACCCCTGATTATGTTCTTGGAGTGTTTAACCTAAGGGGTAACGTACTTCCTCTTATAGATTTGAGGGTTAAATTCGGAACATCTGCCAATGAAATCGACGAAAACACGCGTTTTATCGTGATGAAAATAAAAGACGAAGATGTGGCGTTTATAATCGACAGATTAACATCAGCTCTTAGAATCAAGAAAAAAAACATCCTCCCGCCGCCTGATACGTATTCGAACGAAGACGATATCATTGAAGGCGTGGGAAGAATGGATGACGGAAGAATTATTACTATTTTAAAAGTGGACAATCTGATAAAAAGGGAAGATATAGTCCCTAACAACGACCCGACGGCTGCTAATCTTTAAGATAAACCATATCGTTTAAAAGCAGCAGCAGTTCTCCTAAGATTTCTTTTTGTTCCTCTTCGTTTTTAATGTTTTTTTCAATATTGTCTTTTAATTTCCATTCGATTTCATTTATATCGTAATCAAGGTCTATTAGTATTTCTCTAATTTTTTGTGTAGGTTCTAAAAATTCAATGTTATGGTTTCCTTCTTCGTCAAAACTCACTATCGCTTCGTTTGTAAAGCTGAACAGGTTGTGCTTCATTCCGAGAATTTCCTGGTACGCCCCTACAAGGAAAAAGCCCAAATAATATTTTTCTTTGCTTAAATCCACGTCATGCAGATAGATAGGGTTTTCTTTGTTAAACGGTATTTCACCGTCGCTGTCGCATGTAATGTCCCATATGGTTGCGCTTCTGTTTGGAGTGACGTTAAGTTTTGTAATAGGCATTACGGGGAATCTCTGCCCGAGTCCCCAGAAATCGGGAAGGCTTTGGAATATTGAAAAGTTTGCGAGGTATTTTTCCTGTATTTTTTCGTTTATGGATTTAAGCTCTTTATTTTTAAAGCCTCTGGCTGTTGCATACTGAAGGGCTTTTTTTATTATCAGATGTACGAGAATTTCGCTGTTGCTTCTGTCTACCAGGTCGATATACCCCAAATCGAACAGTGTCAAAAGACTCTCGAAATGATCAAGCGCGTCGTGGAAATATTCGATATAGTTGCTTTCGTTTATCGTATCGTAAAGATCCACAAGCTCTTCCACAAGATCAGGATTTTTTGTTTTCAGTCTGAGTGTTCTTTCGCTGTATTCCTGTGAAAACAGCTCGATTACGGGTGCTATCAGCACTGTTGAAGGCGATGCGATAAACCTTCCGCTCTCAGTAAAAATATCAGGCATAGGGACCTGTTTTTTATTTGAAATCTCTTTTAGCAGATACACTACGTCGTTGCTGAACTCTTCTATCGAGTAGTTTTTGTCCCTTTTTTCCTCCCACTGTGAGTATTCTATTGCAAGACCGCCGCCGATATTAATGGCACTCAGGTTTTTGGCGCCGAGTTTTCTGAGGTCCGCATAGATGTTTCCGCTCTCTCTTATCGCTTTTTTTAGGGGAGATATGTCGTTTATCTGGCTTCCGATGTGAAAGTGGATCATTTTGAGTTTATCAAGAATGCCGTTTTGTTTTAGAATGTCTATGGCTTCTATAATTTCGGTAGAACTCAGCCCGAATTTACTCTCAATTCCGCCGCTTTTAGCCCATATTCCCACACCTGAAGTGTGAAGGCGGATTCTTATTCCGATATTTACGGGCATTTTGTGGTATTCGCCGCTGACTTCTATGATTGATTTGAGTTCATTAAGCCCTTCAATGGTAATAGTTACGTTAAAACCCATAAATCCGGCTATAAACGCCAGACGGATCATATCTTTGTCTTTGAAACCGTTTATTGTTATTGGTGCGTTTTTGTTGTTGTACGCCATTGCTAAAATCAGCTCAGCCTTGCTTCCCGCTTCCAGTCCGTAGTTATATCTTTGGGCTATTTTTATAAGCGGCTTTAAAAATGTCGGAAACTGGTTTACTTTCAAAGGAAAAACAGCCTGAAACTTTCCTTTGTAGTCAAACTCTTTAATCGCTTTGTTAAACGAATGGTACAATGAATTGATCTGTTTTCTTATAAGATGGGGAAAACGAAGAAGTATCGGACCTTTTATGCCTTTTTCCTCTATTTCTTCGATTATGTCGATTAATGCCGGCTGGTTTCCGTAGTTTATTTTGAGTTTGCCGTTTTCTATAAAAAAATTGTTCGCACCCCAGATATCGATTCCGTAGTTCATACTCAGCCTTTTGTTTGGATACTTAATTATAACTCTTTTTCGAAAAACGTGTTGTTTTTAAGTTCTTCCTCACCAACGATAAGTGCTTTTTTGTATCCTCCCTTGTCAGCGGCTTTAAGGTGCGCTTTTAGGGATTTTACTTTCGGTTCGAAATAAACTTTTTCGTTTT
>Ga0256843_1001711_pt1 | contig 16846 bp, 15 predicted proteins | sample AlvinellametaG_FD_191572 | JGI IMG/M metagenome (GOLD analysis project Ga0256843, IMG submission 191572) | Pompeii worm associated microbial communities from hydrothermal vent at the East Pacific Rise, Pacific Ocean - Alvinella | ecosystem: Host-associated > Annelida > Integument > Unclassified ... | reverse complement strand
CATTCTTGAGTCTTGCTACACCTCTATCATTGCCGAGTTGCACAACTACGGGGTGCACATTAAGAACTTCGATGCCCTGACAGAGGAGGAGCAGAGAGAAGTTAAACAGATATTCAACGATGAGATCTACCCTGTGATCATCCCTATTGCCATTGATGCCACACACCCCTTCCCGCACCTGAACAACCTGAGTTTCGGCTTGGCTATCACCCTGCAAGATGAGTCAAAAAACATTAAGCACGGGCTCATCCGTATTCCGCGTATTTTGCCACGTTTTGTTCAGATCGATCACACTTTCATTCCTATTGAGAGTGTCGTAGAACACTTTACAACCGAACTCTTCCCGGGCTTTACGCCACTTGCCTCTACACCCTTTAGGGTAACGCGTAATGCCGACATCGAGATAGAAGAGGAGGAGGCCGATGACTTCTTGGAGATCTTACAAGAGGGGCTGCGTTCTCGTAACAAAGGTTCACTCATTCGTCTGGAGCTTCTTGAGGGGGTAGATGAGGATCTGCTGCAGTTTCTTCTTACACACCTCAACCTGGACGAAAACGACATCTACCCCTACAAGAGCCTACCGCTCAACCTCGGGGCATTGTGGCAAATAGTAGGCGACAAGCGTCTTTCGCATCTGGTGCTGCCCACCTTTACACCCAAAATTCTGCCACCATTTGATACCGAAGATATATTTGAAGCCATCGAGAAGCAAGATGTGGTACTCTACCACCCCTTCGACAGCTTCGAGCCGGTTGTTCAGTTCATTAAACAGGCTGCTGCCGATCCGGAGACGATCGCCATTCGTATGACACTCTACCGTGCGGGGCAAAAATCGCCTATTGTCAAGGCACTTATCGATGCGGTGCGTGATGGTAAGCAGGTAACCGTACTTGTAGAGCTGAAAGCACGGTTTGACGAAGAGAACAACCTGCGTTGGGCCCGTGCCCTTGAAGATGCCGGAGCCCATGTTGTCTATGGAATACCAGGGCTTAAAGTCCATGCCAAGATCGCACAGGTGATCAAACGCAAAGGCAGAAAGCTCCAGAGCTATGTCCACTTGGCCACAGGAAACTACAACCCTACCACTGCAAAAATCTATACCGACATCTCCTACTTTACGGCCAAAGAGGTTTTTTCCAAAGATGCAACACACTTCTTTCACTTTCTTACCGGCTTCTCTACCTACACCAAGCTCGATACCCTCTTTATGTCACCTGTGCAGATCAAGCCCAAGCTCTTAAAGCTTATAGAAAAAGAGGCCCAACACGGCCCTAAAGGGCATATGATCCTCAAAGCCAACTCCCTTGTCGATACCGACATCATCAAAGCACTCTATAAAGCATCGCAAAAGGGGTGTAAGATCGATCTGATCATTCGTGGTATCTGCTGCTTGAAACCGGGCATCAAAGGGGTGAGCGAGAACATTACAGTCTCTTCGATCATAGGGAAGTATCTAGAACACCCCCGCATCTACTACTTTAAGCACCACAAAGTCAAATGCTACATCTCAAGTGCTGACTTGATGCCACGAAACCTGGTAAGGCGTGTTGAGCTGATGACACCTATTTTAGAGCCAAACCTCTCGCTTAAAATAGAGCAGATTCTCATGTTGCAACTTGCAGACAACCAGCTACGCTGGAAACTGCAATCTGATGGCAGCTACATTAAAGTACCTGCCCTTGGCAAACGGGTAAACAACCATGAAATACTCGAACAGTACGTCAACAAGATCCATGACAAAACCAAAAAAGAGACACCCGATTACGTCAGCCGCCTGGCCAATCGCATTCTTAAAGAGGGGTAAACCCTTTGGGAATGAAAAATCAACAATGAAAAATTAAAAATAGGAGTAGTGCAATGCTTATCAAATTTAAAGAGTGGACACCAAAGTTAGGAAAGAATGCATGGATTGCAGAGGGGGCCTCGGTGATTGGGCGTACAGAAATGGGTGAAGATAGTGCTATCTGGTTTGGGTGTGTGGTACGTGGCGATGTGCACTACATTAAAATAGGTGATCGAACCAACATTCAAGATCTAAGCATGATTCATGTTACCCATCATAAAAAAGAGGATATGAGCGATGGAAACCCTACCATCATTGGAAATGATGTCACTGTAGGCCACCGTGTGATGCTGCATGGATGTACCATTGAAGATGCCTGTTTGATCGGGATGAGTGCTACCATTCTTGATGGTGCGGTGATTGGCAAAGAGTCTATTGTAGGTGCAGGAAGCCTCGTAACCAAAAACAAAAAGTTCCCACCAAGAAGCCTTATTATGGGAAGCCCTGCCAAAGTGGTACGTGAGCTTACCGATGAAGAGGTTGCCGAACTCTACGCTTCTGCCAAACGGTATGTGGCGTTTAAAAATGAATATAGGTAACAATTAACAATTAACAATTAACAATTAACAATTAACAATTAACAATTAACAATTTTAGAGGGTTGGCATATCATTGTCAACACCCAAAAGGATATCGATGCAACAAACTGTGATGAAAGGTTTTAGAGATCTCTTCTCAAAGAGTGTGCTTGGGTTTATGGCAAAGACAACAGCGATCTCTTTGCTCCTGACTGCTGTTGTCGTATGGCTGTTTAATGGCATCTTAACCAACATTGTCAAAGGGTACCTTGCCTGGATACCATGGGAGTGGCTACAGACAAGCGGTGTGGCAGTAGCTACCGTTGCGATTGCCTATATGCTCTTTATTGTTACCCATGCAATTGTCACCTCTTTGATGGTTGAACCGTTTCTGAAACAACTGGCAAAAAAACACTACCCGCAAATCGCTATTGTAGGCAGTGCTGAGATGAAAACCTCTTTATGGCTGAGCATCAAAGCCGGAGCGATATTTCTGCTGCTCTTTCTCTTTACCTTTCCGTTGATGTTTGTTCCACTCATTGGGGCTGTATGGATGTTGTGGCTCTGGTCTATTTTGATCAAAGAGCCTACACTTTATGATGTGACATCCCTTTTCTTTAAAGATAAAACAGCATTTCAAGAGAAAAAAAAGGGAACCACACTACTGGCCATGATCGCTTCGGGACTTAACTACATCCCCATACTCAACATCTTTTCACCTATCTTTGCACAGATACTCTTTTTGCACCATGTTTTGCACAGTGAACAATGAACAATGAACAGTTAACAATTTTTCTATCTATTGCTTCGTAATACTTTTCACAAAAGCATCGACCTTGTCGATGCATACCTTCACTGTTCATTATTCACTATTAATTGTTCACGCTTCACCCGTCTAGTCTTTTTACTCGACTTGGCAAACTGTAACAGATCATCGGCTGTCTTTACATACACCGGAAGTGTCTCAAAACTCTTAAGCATCACTTTCGATGCACAAAGAGCATCTGAGAAGGCTCGGTGGTGGGATGTCTCTTTCATATCGAGTGACTCTATGAGGTATGCCAACCCATAGCGTTCACTCTCGAAGGTGCGTTTGGCAAGATCAATCGTACACAGTACCAGATTACCAATACTGCCTAAACCAAAACGCTCAAAAGAGGCACTCAAAAATGTGTAGTCAAAGTTGGCATTGTGTGCCACAAAAACAGCGTCAGACATAAATGCCCGTAACCCCTGTAGTGCTTTAAGACGGCTTGGTGCACCAATGAGATCTTCTGGCTCAATACCGGTAATTTTGGTAATGTACTCAGGCAAAAAAGCACACTCTACAAACGTCTCATAACGATCAACGATCTGGCCATTCTCGATCATCACAGCACCAATTTCGATCACTTGGGAGGTACCTGGCTTACTGCCGTTTGTCTCTATGTCTACAACACAGTAACGCTGCTGAAGATAGGGTGTGAAGTAGGTTTTTAGGCGGTACCCTCCCCCCTCATGCTCCTCAATAGGATACCCCGATGCCTGAAGCAGAAAAAAGATCGTATCGCTCTCTTCATGCAGGGTGGTGTGTTGCATCACCACTGCTTCATACGCCTCTTGGCTCAATACCCCTTCATGTTTTCGAAAGGCTGTTGTCAAGGCATCAAAGACTTTTTGCATAACGTATGAATGCCTCTACTTTTTGTGGATCTTTTTTGCCCTTTGAGGCCTCTGTACCGGAGCTGACATCCACGCCATAAAACCCATACGGTTTTACCTCAGCCACATTCTCGGGGCTCAACCCCCCGGCAAGAATGATCTTGGAGCAATCTACCCCTTCAAACCACTCTATGTTAAGCCGTTTACCACTACCGCCGTACGCTTGACAATAGGCATCTACCAGACGGTAACGATCATGGTAACAAAGTAGATCGTCTGCACACTTTGCACGGACAACCGGCAGACTCTTCACACTAAGTGAATCCAGATAGGCGTCATCTACCTCAAAGTGTATCTGTGCCAAAGAGATACCCACCTCTTGAGAGATGTTGTTGACTTCAGAAGCCGACATCTCCACAAAGAGCCCCACACGCTCTACAAAAGGTGGCAACTGTGCTATGATTTCTTTGGCCTCTTCGGGGGTAATGTAGCGTGGTGATTTCTCATAGAATACAAAGCCTAATGCATCAGCTCCCGCCTTGACAGCATGTAATGCATCTTCAAGGTTGGTGATACCGCAGATCTTGACTCTCATCATTGAGATCTCCTTGAAGTAGAGCAAAGCCCTACTTCAATTCCTCTCACTAAAGCTTCGCCTATCGGCTCAGAGATTACATTTTGTAACTGCTTCAACAATGTTGATGCATACACTATCTCCTCACTCCTTACCCCAAGGGCACTTGTTACTTCGTTCGGGCACACTCTTCACTCCTTACTTAAGTGCTGCGATCGCAGCACTTATTCCCTCCGGGTGCTTATAGACGAACGATCCGGCTACAACCACATCTACCCCCGCCTCTGCCAACTGCTTGACATTGACATCGTTGACACCCCCGTCAACCTCAATAAGACACTCAGGGTTACGCTTGTCAATGAGGGCTTTGAGGCGTTTGGCCTTTTCGATGACTGAAGGAATGAACTTCTGTCCGCCAAAGCCGGGGTTGACACTCATTAAAAGTACCATATCTACATCTTCAAGCAAAAACTCAATCGCTTCAGGTGGCGTGTGTGGGTTGAGTACGATGGCAGGTTTAATACCTAAACTTCTTATTTTTTGAATGAGGCGGTGCGGGTGCTTCTCCTCTTCGATATGAAACGAGATGTACCCTGGCTTTAGTGGGGCAAAAAGATCAACAAAGAAGGTGTTATTCTCTACCATGAGGTGAATATCGAGCGGTTTGGTAGCTGCTTTGGCCACCGCTTCTACCACAACAGGGCCAATGGTAAGGTTTGGCACAAAGTGGCCATCCATCACATCAACATGCACCAGATCGCACCCTCCGTTACATATTGCTTCTACATCTTCATAGAGTTTGCCAAAATCTGCCGACAGAATACTGGGTGCTATTAACATCTCATTTCCTTCACATAAAATAGTCCCACGATTATAGCAAAAAGCGACTTTGGCATGGGATATTGCATCGGTTAAGGAGAGTTTATGGAATCGTTTTATATAATTCGCCACAAAATATTCGGGGCCGCATACCTATCGTGTGCCGTCTACATTACTTTATAAGGTACGATCATGGCAAGAAAATGTTCAGTAAGCGGTAAAGGTCCGCTAGTAGGTAACAATGTTTCTCACGCAAACAACAAGACAAAGAGAAGACAACTTCCAAACTTGAGATCTGTAAAGATCACACTTGAAGACGGAACAACAAAAAGAATCAAAGTTGCGGCTTCTACACTTAGAACAATGAAGAAAAAAGCTGCCCAAGCTGCAGCAGCAAACTAAATCTTTAAGATAAGGGAGGGTATACTCTCTTATCATGACTTCCCTAGACAAGATTAAACAGTTTCTCGGTTGGAGAAGCGCACCCAAACCACACATTACCCTAAATGATGAGTATTATGGTCATTTAGCCCCATTTAGACTTCCACTTATTCTTACCGTACTGATTATGCTTATTGGTACCATAGGCTATATGGTGATCGATGATTTTACACTCATGAACGCCATCTACCAAACCGGTATCACCTTTACAACCGTAGGGTATGGTGAGATTCAGCCTATCTCCGATGTAGGGCGTATCTTTACCATTACACTTATCATTTTCGGATTTGTCGTATTCTCTATTGCGGTGGGGATCATTGCCGAAGTGGTTAAAAAAGGGGAATTTCAAAAAACTGCCAAGGAGCGGAAGATGCTTTATGAGATCGCCAGGCTCAAACATCACTTTGTTGTCTGTTACCACAATGAGTTTACCATTCAAGTTACCAAACAGTTACGTGCAAACCACATCCCTTTTGTTGTGGTTGATCCACGGGAAGATCTTGAAGAGATAGCCAAAAAGCATCACTACCCCTACTTTGTCAATGCTGAAGCACACACCGAAGAGGGTATTTTAAAATCTCACCTCTCCTCTGCCAAAGGGCTCATTACCCTCGCAGACAATGTTGCAGACAACATCGCCGTTATTGCATCGGCAAGACTCTATGAGCGAGAGATCGGACGAAAAAGAAAATACCTCATCATCGCCAATGCCAAAAGCCATGAAGATGAGACAAAACTTCTTAAACTCGGTGCAGACAAAGTGGTAACCGCTACCAAGCTGATGGCACAACGTATCAATGCTATGGCAGCACGTCCTGACATGGAGAACCTGCTTCAAGAGTTTCTTTACAAAAAAGATACCCCTCTGGATATGGAAGAGGCAAAAGTCTCTAAAACCTCATGGCTGACACTCAAAAAGATCAAAACGGCACGTTTTAGAGATATTGCCAATGTTACCATCATTGGTATTCGCCAAAAAGATGGCAAGTTCATCCCTATGCCAAAAGGCGATACCATCATTATGCCTGAATCCAAACTGCTTCTTATTGGTACCGGAGAAGGGATCAGAAAAGCCAAAAAGATCATTCGTAAAAAAGAGAAGCCCGAAGAGCTCAAATTCATTTGAGTTTGAGTGAATCATTAATAGTGAACAGTGCATAGTTTTGGTATGCTTTTCTTTCGAAAAGCTTTTAATAAAAAGGTAGTAAATAGAATGTCAAACTATACGATCACACCACTAGAGAATGGACTTGCCAATGTTCAAGGGTTTTATTGCGACGCTGTCAATGTAGGAATGCGTCCGGATGCTTCACAGGGGGATGTCGCATTCATCCGTTCCGAGGTACTGTGCGATATTGCCGCTGTTTTTACAAGTAACCGTTTTCAGGCCGCACCCATTAAGCACTTTCAACGCTACGGTAATGACTTTCAAACAAACTTTGTACTCATCAATGCCAAAAATGCCAATGCTATGACTGGGCAAAAAGGGATCGAAGATATCGATACCATTCTTTCTCAAATTCCCCAATCTATAGAGGCACACAACCCGGTAATGAGCTCAACGGGAGTCATTGGATACCGTCTACCTGTTGACAAAATTGTCAGTGCATTTGAGCATCTTGACTTCCATGCCAAAAATTCTGACAAAGCGGCACAAGCCATCATGACAACTGACAGCTTTAAAAAAGAACGTGCCTACCGTGTTACACTCTCTGACGGCTCTAGTTTTCACATTGCTGCCATCTGTAAAGGGGCAGGTATGATCAACCCTGCAATGGCTACGATGCTCTGCTTCATCACTACCGATGCCGCTATTCCAAAAGCCGACATGGATACTCTGCTTTTAGAGGGGGCTGATCACTCCTTCAACCGCATCTCAGTCGATGGAGACACCTCTACGAATGATACGGTGATGCTACTGGCAAACCGTACTTCAGGAGCCTACGACAAAGAGGCCTTTGCTGCCGTACTTAAAGAGATGATGTTTGAACTGGCAATGATGATCCTTGAAGATGGAGAAGGCTCCAATAAAGTCGTTGCCTTCGAAGTGACAGGGGCTAAGAGCGATGAGGAGGCACGTATTGCCGCTACGGCACTGAGTAACTCTCTGCTTGTCAAAACAGCACTCTTTGGAGAGGATCCAAACTGGGGGCGTATTGCCTCTACCATCGGAGCAAGTGGCATTACGTGTGATGATACCACCCTTACCATCCACTACGATGATCTGCTCATCTACTCTGACACATACAGAGAGCTTGACAAGACACGCGAAGATCAGGCCTACGCCATTATGAAACAGCCTAAATTTACTGTACGGTGCGATCTTGGCTTAGGAGATGGTGCATTTACCGCGTATGGGTGTGATCTTAGCTATGAGTATGTCAAGATCAATGCGGAGTATCGTACATAGACACATATGTCGGATTCTTGAATCCGGCACATCCTCCATAGCCTAAACACCATTTACCGATATGAACAATATTTGTACGCAATACCTTCTGTCGTATTGAAACAGTACGAACTATACAACATACCCACCTGAATTCACCTCGCTATCTTACCGACCTCTAACCCTCAAACCGCTATAATGGGAATGAAACCAATGAAGGAGGTTAGAGATGCTACACGAATACAGAGATGAGATCCACGAACTCAAACAACAAAATACTCACTTTGCCAAGATATTTGAAAAACACAATGAGCTTGATGACAAAGTTACCAAAGCAGAAAACGGCGATATTCCGATGACAGATATTGAGCTTGAGAACCTTAAAAAAGAGAAGCTTCTTCTCAAAGATGAAGCCTATAAAATGATTATGGAGTATCGCAAAAGCAAAGCGTAACCCCATTGGCTGTGCAGGTAGCCCCTGCATCGCTCCTTCCTTCACTACTTTACAAAACATACACCACTAAAGCGAGACACCATGGCATCTTTTCAGACTATTACACCACTTCCATCCTCTATGCTAAAACGGCTTGAAGAGCTTGGCTTTACTACCATGACACCTATTCAGGCCCAGGCTATACCTGCTATTTTAGAGGGGAAAGAGATCATTGCCCATGCCAAAACCGGTTCTGGTAAAACCCTTGCATTTGCCATACCGATTCTACTTAAAACCAATACCACATATGCCTATCCACAGCACCTTATCATTACCCCTACCAGAGAATTGGCAGAGCAGATCGCCTCTGTATTTCGCTCTCTTGCCACCTTTATGCCCAACCTCAAAATTGCTACCCTTTATGGGGGTGTAGGGCTACGCTCACAAGCTGAGTCACTTGCCAAAGGGGGTGCAGATATTGTTATTGGAACGCCCGGGCGTCTTTTGGATCATCTGGGCAAAAAGACACTTGATCTCTCCCACATTCAGACACTCGTACTCGATGAGGCTGACAGAATGCTTGAGATGGGCTTTTACGATGATATTGTCAAGATCGCATCCAATACACCAACAAAGCGACAAACCCTACTCTTCTCAGCGACCTATCCACCTACGATCAAAACACTCTCTCACACCCTCTTACGTCATCCTGTAAGCATTGAGGTTGATACCCAACAAGCCAAAGAGAAGATTGAAGAGATCGTCTACCCTACACAAAACAAATATAAGACACTTCTTGCTCTTTTAGCACACCATCAGCCTCGCTCTTTACTTCTTTTTGCCAACACCAAAGCAGATGTAACCATACTCTTTGAAAAGCTCCTGGCACGAGGAGATGATGTTGTTGCCCTCCATGGAGATCTTGATCAACATGCACGAAACGAAGCTGTGATTCTCTTTGCTAACGGCAGTAGGCGTATTATGGTTGCTACCGATGTGGCTTCAAGAGGATTGGACATAGAAGGAATCGATCTTGTGATCAACTATGATCTTCCGTTTGATGAGGCAGTTTACCTGCACCGTATCGGACGTACAGGCCGAGCAGATGCCACAGGTTGTGCTATCTCACTCTATACACCAGGTAGCAGTAAAACAGCTTACGTCTTGGAACGAGCCAAGGAGGCAGATACCAATGCCCTTCCCACCAAAGCCCCTCAACCATTCTCGGCACCTTTTGAAACCCTTTGCATCAACGGAGGCAAAAAGCAGAAACTTCGTAAAGGAGACATTGTAGGAGCCCTATGTCAAGAGGCCGGACTTACACAGACAGAGATAGGAACAATTACCCTTACACCCACTCGCAGTTATGTGGCAATTAAAAAAAATGCGGGTATCTCTTTTGCCCAGACAGCCCAGAGCATACGTATTAAAAAGAAAAAATATAAGTTATGGGTGATGGATCAATAAGGTGCTATTGCCTGAAGAGAAGATCCTACTCCTCTAGGATCTTCTCTCTTCTTTTATGACGAATAACATAAAAAAGTGTAATAAACACCACAGACAATAGTGCAATGAGTGTTGCTGTGTGTAGATACTTCGAGATAAGCTCTTGGTTTGAACCAAGCAGATACCCCAAGGCAACCAGCACTATAACCCAGATACCTGCACCCAATGCAGAGTAAAAAGAGAAACGCCAGAGGTTCATTCGTGCCAACCCTGCCGGAAGAGAGATAAGCTGTCTAATCCCGGGAATAAGCCGTCCGTTAAAGGTAGAGAGCTCTCCATGCTTTTGAAAAAAGGCCTCTAGTTTATCGAGTGTTTGGGGTTGAATAAAAAAGTATTTGCCATAGCGTAAAAGAAAGCTTCGTCCAAAGTGCATTGCAAGGTAGTAGTTAAACAGAGCTCCCGCTACTGAGCCCACAATACCTACAGCTATAACTGCGACAAGACTCATCTCACCCTGGTAGGCAAGGTAACCTGCGGGTATCATAATGATCTCACTGGGAAAAGGGAAGAAGGTACTCTCCAGGAACATTAAAAAGAAGATGCCCCAGTAGCCCATATCGCCTATCTTGTCAACAAGAAAGGCGGCTATTTCGTGTAGCATTATAGGTTATTCGGAGAATGCACCAACCGAAGTCAGGTGCTCATAACGCTTCTCTAAAAGCTCATCGACAGAGAGCTCTTTGAGTGCTTTTACCTGCTCGAGGAAGTACTGTTTAAGTACCTCTGCAGCCGTTGTTTTATCACGGTGTGCCCCAATCAGCGGCTCATCAAGTACATCATCGATGAGTCCATGCTCTTTCAGATCGTTCGGAGTGATCTTGAGTGCTTTTGTGGCTGTTTCAACCTTGCTTGGATCGTTCCACAAGATGGCAGAACACCCCTCTGGCGAGATAACTGCAAAGACAGAGTAACGCATCATTGCAAGTTTGTCACCTACACCGATGGCAAGGGCTCCACCAGAACCCCCTTCACCAATAACAACAGAGATCATCGGTACCTTTGTAGCAGCAAACTCAAAGAGGTTACGCGCGATCGCTTCGCTCTGCCCACGCTCTTCGGCTCCCAGTCCTGGGTAGGCACCCGGAGTGTCAATGAGCATCAAGACGGGAATATTGAACTTCTCTGCCAGACGTACTGCACGAAGGGCTTTACGATACCCTTCGGGGTTTGGCATACCAAAGTTACGCTTGATTTTGTTCTTAACCCCACGCCCTTTCTGTTCACCAATAACCATGGTTTTTTGCCCATCGATATAGCCGATATAACACAAAATCGCCGGATCATCACGGAAGGCTCTGTCACCATGGATCTCATAAGCGTCATCAAGGATCATCTTGATGTAGTCAAGTGCATATGGCCTGTCGGGGTGACGTGCAAGTTGAAGCTTCTGGTAGTCACTCAAAGAGCCAAATGTCTTCTCTACCTCTTTTTGCAGATCTTTCTGAAGCTTCTCTACCAGTGCAGTATTGGCAACAGCATGGGCAGATACGATCTCTTCTTGTATCTTCTCTATTTTACTCTCAAAATCCAAATAAGTTGCCATTTTACACCCCTTGCTTATACTTTCTTAAAGATTACAACCCCGTTGGTTCCACCAAAACCAAATGAGTTACTCATGACAACATTCAACTCCGCTTTACGTGCCTGATTTGGTACATAGTCTAGATCACAGTTCTCGTCTGGTGTGGTGTAGTTAATCGTTGGCGGGATGATCCCGTCTCTCATAGCCATAAGCGAAATAACCGCTTCAATGCTTCCTGCTGCACCAAGGCAGTGCCCTACCTGCCCTTTGGTTGAACTGACAGGTGGGCAGTTCTCTTTACCGCCAAAGAGCTCTTTAAGTGCAGCTGTTTCATTCTTGTCGTTGATAGGTGTAGAGGTTCCATGTGCATTGACATAGTCTACTTTTGGCTCACCCGCCATCTTATATGCCATCTTCATTGCACGAAGCGGCCCATCCATGGTTGGTGTTGTAATGTGGTTGGCATCGCCACTCTCACCAAACCCGATAAGTTCAGCGTAGATGTGTGCTCCTCTGGCAACCGCATCATCATAGCTTTCGAGCACCAAAGCACCTGCACCCTCACCCATAACAAACCCGTCACGATCTGCATCGAACGGACGTGAAGCGTGTTGAGGATCGTCATTGCGTGTAGAGAGTGCTTTCATTGCAGCAAATCCACCTACACCGGCACCACAAATCGCAGACTCTGCACCGATAACAAGCATCTTTTCTGCGGTTCCTACCATAATAGACTTTGCCGCCTCACCAATGGCGTGGGTTCCTGCTGCACAGGCTGTTACAGAAGAGAGGTTCGGCCCACGAAGCCCCTGATAGATAGAGACAAATCCGCCAAGCATATTGACCAGTGAAGAGGGAATAAAGAATGGAGAGATACGTCTTGGCCCTCTGGTAGCACAGACGACAGAGTTCTTCTCGATATTTGGCAATCCACCAATACCCGAAGCAGAAGCAACACCAAAGCTGTCACGATCGAAGTCTTCAGGAAGGTTGGCATCTGCCATCGCTTCAGCAGCAGCTTTGAGTCCAAGTTGAATGAATCTGTCCGCTTTTTTCGCCTCTTTGGCATCCATCACCGTTGAAGGATCGAACCCAACGATCTCTCCGGCAATCTGGGCAGAGAAAGCATCGACATCAAAAAGCTCAATTCTTTTGATACCGCACTTCCCTTCAACAATCGCTTTAAAAGCACTCTCTTTGTCAAAGCCCAAAGCGTTAATCATTCCTAAACCTGTTACTACTACTCTTTTCACTGTTGCTCCTGTCTGTTCTGTCTACTAAACTTAATAAGATATAGGTGAATCTTCTTACTAAACACTCATCTATCTCTTAACTCCCCCGAAGGAGAGTATAAGGGCTTACGCCTGTGCGTTCTCGATGAATTTGATTGCGTCTGCTACGGTTGCAATAGACTCTGCTTGATCATCAGGAATTTCGATATCGAACTTCTCTTCAAGTGCCATTACAAGCTCAACGACATCAAGACTGTCAGCCCCAAGGTCCTCTACGAATTTTGAATCTTCTTTTACCTCTTCCGGGCTCACGTTTAGTTGCTCAACAACTACTTCTTTTACATCATCAAATAATGCCATTGATTACTCCTTAAGTGTGTTAAAATACGCACAAGTATAGCAAAAAAATGATAAAAGCCCCACTATTCGCCCCTCTTTTTTACAAAAGTGATACATACGTCATATGATAATGGGGTATCTATGTTTCATATAGCATAAAAAGAGAATGTAGTCTATAGAGTATTGCAGAAAAAATTTATCACCCCAGCCTATTGCAGGGGTGATAATAACAGTAATATACTAGTTCTTTATACAGCGTACCGCTCTACCATTTGATCGATAGTCAGCACTTCTCTTTCTTCTGCTTGAATCGAACAATAGATCCCATGCTAAATTTGCATTATCTTCAACAGCTGAACCATACCAGTAGTTACCTGAACTTCCTGCTTGTCCCAATCCACCACTACTCCATCGATAACCAGATGTAGAGAGTTTCAGAATACTCAAGAAAGCACCTGCACTATTTTGTGAACTCCAGGTTATGGCCTCTTCTGACCACTCCTCATGATCACTTGTAAACTGTGGCAGTCTGTACCCTATAGGACAAACATTGTTTGTACTGTTTTCATCTCTCCAGAGACTATTTTCAGGGTTTACTCTCCAGTCATGATATGTCTCACCTGAAGCTTTTTTGATAAAGAGTGGATGATCTGGTTCATCCGATTTTGTCGTTGTTGTACCATATTTTGCAGATCCTGAAGTAGCACTACTCCAGTTGATCAACTCATGCCCATCTGCTTTTCTTCCCCATTGGAACATCGAACCATACGCTCTATAGTCATCACTTGCCTTGGCTTGTTGTGTCGGTTTAAAATTACCATTTGGATTGTTTGCATCTGCATACTCTGCTCCCAGGTTATTGTTAAGCCACGTTTTCCCCGTAACCGAATTGACTACAGGAGCATAGACAAACCTGTGTTCATAGATACCATTTGTTTGTAGATCAAAGTTTCTATCAAGAATACCCGGTATGATTTTCAAGGCCAAGGTATCATCACTGCCATTACTATCTGTAGGGTACCTAAATGTGGCAGCAGTCAGACCACTTTGATTATCTTCAACATCCAATTTCTTGGCATGAAAGAGTCCATTACCATCTCCTTCACTATCGTCAATAGTGATATGGGCATCAATCATACCATTACCTTCTGTTAGATTCTGTTCATCCCAATGGAACTTGGCAATCACATTACGCTCACCATCTTCCGTACTGGAAGCATCTATGACATAGTAGATCGTATATGCATCCAAGGTAGTATTGTTATCGGCATGATAAGGAACTTCAACAACGATACCACTGGTATTTATATCCCCTTGTATATCAAGATCATGGTCATCATCGTACGTAGAGACAACAAAACTTTGAAGCGATGCTGCATTATATATAGTCACATTCTCAGGAAGAGTCTGATTTACCATATCTGCAATTGCCTGAATCTTCTCTTTACTATCAACACCTGCAGCATGATTTGCATTAATCTGCATATTGACTATATCTATGTTGTTTTCATCCACACCTTCTATATCTAAAACAGCATAATCATCTATTGTAGGGAGTGGTTTAGCACTATCCTCGGCATAGGCTTTGATCTTCTCTATGGCATTTACCCTATCTACTACAGATTGAATCTTTTCAGGGGTATCTACATCCTTCGCTACTAACAGATCAACTGCACTATTCACCACATCCAAATTATCGTTATTCACCCCTGTAATACCTACTGTGACATAATCATCAACTGTTGGTTGTGGGTTTGTACTCTCATCCGCATAGGCTTTGATCTTCTCTATCGCTGTATTGACCATATCTACAATGGCTTGTATCTTTTCTGGTGTATCTACACGCTCTACACTCACTGCATCGATAAGCGTATTGACGGCATCTATATTGTTCTCATTGACACCTGTAATACCAATTGTTGTATAATCATCAACTGCTGGTGCCTGAGTAGTACTACTCTTAGCATAGGCTTTAATCTTCTCTAGAGCATTTACCCTATCTACAACAGCTTGAATTTTGGCTGCTGTATCTACATCTATTGAGCTCAATGCATCAATTGCCGCATTCACCATATCCAAGTTGTCATTGTTGACACCTGTGATACCCACTGTAGTATAATCCTCTACTGCGGGTGCCGGATTGGTATGATCATCTGCATATGCCTTGATCTTCTCTAGTGCCATAGTGACTATATCTACAACCGTTTCTACCTCAGAGACTGGTGCACTCGGATCTATGTTATCAATATAGCCAGTCTCTCCACATCCACTCAGTAAAGATGCCAAGAGTGTTGCTGATACCGTATGGTATATTACCCTGTTTCTAAAATGCATAATTTACCCCCATCATTATATTGTGTTGTTCTTCATGATCGATGCTGTTTTCTCTTAGGATCTCTATTTGCTGATCGTGTTTCATGTACTGATACTTCGCAAGTAGTGAGATGGTTTCTGTTACTGGCATCTCCAAACCTATTTGTAAACCATAGGCAAGCCCAGTAGAAGAGAGATCCTTATTTACCGTCGCCACATACGGCTCCTCATCCCAAGTAAGCTGGGTATATCCCACGATCAGTCCAATATACGGCATCCAAGGATTATCGGGCATCACGTTATAATTAATGTCTGTATAGAAAGTATCAAGATGAGCAATCTCTAATGTACTACGCTGATAGGCCATCTCTGCAGACCAAGAAGGGGTTATGCGATACCCTACTCCCACTTCAAAAACAAGACCGTTATCATCTGTGGCATCTTTATGCAGTTCATCCGTTGTAATGCTGACAAGACTACTTGTGACATCAAAACTGCCATACCCACCACTTGCAAACAGATAAAGTCCACTTGCCTCCTGTGGTACATCTGCTACTACCGTATCGGCTGGAACAACCACTTTTCCTCCCGCACTTAACAGCGTTGAAACAGACACTGCTGCAGCAAGTAAAACCTTGATATGATTTTTTTTCATCATCTCTCCTCTATTTTTATGTATATTAAATAGATCCCACAACATGATCTATATGCCAAATGACTGATGTGAAATCGCAGGAAAGAGTTTAGAGTTCTGGTGTTATGTAAGTAGAAAATGGCTCTATCAACATACGATACAAAATAGTATACATAGCCTCAAAAGAGATCTTTGCATTGCATTCAATTATGTAAAGAAGTTGATTTAACCGAAAAACTCTCTCCCAAAAGTTCACAGTTCATTGCTCATAGCTTATACTACTATCTCTTAATATTAGCTAAAAAAAACTTTCTAAAAAATTACTTTTTTGTTATATTATACGATAGTAGATACCCCTTTTAGTGGGTAGGAGCAAGGAGCTGTTTTTTAACGAACGGATCGTGTAGGTTTTGGCCCTGTAGCATAAGTGTACGCATCTTTTCGTAAGAGATCAACCCCACTTTGTGCTTTTCGTATGCGGCAAATCCGTACCCCATGGGGGTGGTGTCGGTACGGCTGTACCACGCATTTTTTGCATCGATCCAGCGGTGGGTATCTTTGGTTTTGGTTACCAGCTTTGCAATGTTGGGGTGGTGGTTTTTCAGCCACTCTACCACACAACCGATATCATCAAAGAAGTAG
>Ga0256843_1001710_pt1 | contig 16854 bp, 15 predicted proteins | sample AlvinellametaG_FD_191572 | JGI IMG/M metagenome (GOLD analysis project Ga0256843, IMG submission 191572) | Pompeii worm associated microbial communities from hydrothermal vent at the East Pacific Rise, Pacific Ocean - Alvinella | ecosystem: Host-associated > Annelida > Integument > Unclassified ... | reverse complement strand
TTCTATTTGCATTCACGTCTTTTAGAACGTGCTGCTAAAGTAATTAATAACGATGCCGTAGCTAAAAACATGAACGATGTGCCGGCTCCGCTTAAGCCTATGCTTAAAGGAGGAGGTTCGTTGACAGCTTTACCGATTATCGAAACGCAAGCAGGTGACGTATCGGCATACATTCCTACCAACGTTATTTCTATTACCGACGGACAAATTTTCTTAGAATCCGATTTGTTTAATTCAGGTGTTCGTCCGGCTATTAACGTAGGTATTTCCGTGTCGCGTGTAGGAGGTTCGGCACAGATTAAACCCATGAAAAAAGTAGCGGGAACTTTAAAACTCGATCAAGCGCAATTCCGTGAGTTGGAAGCTTTTGCCAAATTTGGTTCTGATCTGGATCCGGTTACTTTAGGTGTTATCGAAAAAGGACGTCGCAATGTGGAAATTTTGAAACAAAATCAACACGATCCGATGACGGTGGAAGATCAAGTAGCTATCATTTTTGCCGGAACTAAAAATCTGTTAAAAGATGTGCCGGTAGAAAAAGTGAAAGAATTTGAAAGAGATTATTTAGATTATTTAAATGCCAAACATCGCGATACCTTAGACGCTATTAAAAGCGGAAAGTGGAATGATGAGTTAGCGGAAGTATTGACTAAAGCTGCTGTTGAAGTGGCCGCTAAATATAAAAATTAGATTTTTCGATTTATCAGTTAATCGATTCATCGATTTAACAATTAAACAATTATTAAATGGCCAATTTAAAAGACATACGCACGAGAATACAATCGGTAGGGAGCACCATGCAAATTACCAATGCGATGAAAATGGTATCGGCTGCCAAATTGAAAAAAGCACAAGATGCCATTGAAAAAATGCGTCCTTATGCCGAAAAATTGACAGAACTTTTATCGGGTTTAAGCGCTTCGCTTGACAGTGATATGGGAGGTGTTTATGCCGATGAGCGTGAAGTAAATAAAGTATTATTAATACCTATTACTTCCAATCGTGGCTTGTGTGGTGCTTTGAATACGAATATTATCAAACAAACCATCCAATTAATGGAAAATGAATATGCCGAAAAAGAGGTTCAAATATTAACCATCGGTAAAAAAGCTTATGATCAATTATCTAAAAAATATGAGGTGGTTGATAACAAAAGCGAATTGTTTGATGATTTAACGTATGAAAATGTAGCTGCTGTTGCCCAATCTGTTATGGACGATTTTGCCGCAAAAAAATATGATAAAGTCGTATTGATTTATAACAGTTTTAAAAATGCAGCGACGCAAATTGTCAAAACAGAACAATTTTTGCCGATACAAACCGAGCAAAATGATACAAATGTGGCCTTGGATTATATATATGAACCGGGGCAAAAAGAAATTGTGTTGGAGTTGATTCCTAAATCATTAAAAACACAGTTTTATAAAAGTATTCGCGATGCTTGGGCATCGGAGCACGGAGCACGTATGACGTCTATGCACAAAGCAACGGATAATGCCAAGGAAATGAAAGCCGAATTGACTTTGCAATATAACAAAGCACGTCAAGCGGTAATTACCGGCGAAATATTAGAAATTGTAAGTGGGGCGGAAGCCTTGAAAGGATAATTAGCAGGAAAAATTCAGTAATGTCACTTCGAGTGTCCCGAAGCTTCGGGATTGAGTTTGCAAAAAAATTTTTATCGAGAAGTAAGACATTACGGTTTTGAATAAAAATACATTGTCTTATTTCTCGATACGATGTTCGTAAAGCTCACATCACTCGAAATGACAATGTTTATCGAAACAAAAAATAAAAAAACAGATTAAAATATAAATATAATGTCACAGCAAAAAGGAAAAATATCTCAAATTATCGGACCGGTTATCGATGTTGTTTTTGAAGGAGAAAGTATAAATCTTCCTAAAATTTACGACTCCATGACAGTTGTTCGTCCCGATGGACAAGAAGTCGTATTGGAAGTACAGCAACATACCGGTGAAAATACCGTTCGTACCATTGCCATGGATTCAACCGACGGTTTACAACGGGGACAAGAAGTTACTTTGTTGGGTTCTCCTATTAAAATGCCGAAAGGTAAGGTCTTCGGACGTTTGTTTAACGTAATCGGAGATCCTATTGACGGTATGGAACCCATGCCTAAAGATGGAGATAATGGTAGTCCTATACACAAACCGGCGCCTAAATTTGACGACTTATCAACTTCAACCGAACCGCTTTATACCGGAATTAAAGTAATCGATTTGATTGAACCTTATTCTAAAGGAGGTAAAATCGGTTTATTCGGTGGTGCCGGTGTAGGAAAAACCGTATTGATTCAAGAGTTGATTAACAATATCGCCAAAGGACACGGTGGATTATCTGTATTTGCCGGTGTAGGTGAGCGTACACGTGAAGGAAATGATTTGCTTCGCGAAATGCTCGAATCCGGAATTATCAAATACGGAGAAGAATTTATGAAGTCTATGGAAGAAGGTGATTGGGATATCAGTAAAATAGATCGTAAAGAATTGGAAGAATCAAAAGCTACATTTGTCTTCGGACAGATGAATGAGCCTCCTGGAGCTCGTGCCCGTGTAGCTTTATCCGGTTTGACTATCGCCGAATATTTCCGTGATGGTGCCGGAACCGGAAAGGGAAAAGACGTTTTGTTCTTTATCGATAATATTTTCCGTTTTACACAGGCAGGTTCTGAAGTGTCAGCTTTATTGGGACGTATGCCTTCTGCGGTAGGTTATCAACCTACTTTAGCAACGGAAATGGGTGCTTTACAAGAACGTATTACTTCGGTTAAAAACGGTTCTATTACTTCGGTTCAGGCGGTTTATGTACCGGCAGATGACTTAACCGATCCGGCACCTGCTACTACTTTTGCTCACTTAGATGCCACTACGGTATTATCGCGTAAAATTGCCGAGTTAGGTATTTATCCGGCGGTAGATCCGCTTGATTCAACTTCAAGAATTTTAACACCTGAAATCGTAGGTAAAGAACACTATGAAACAGCACAACGTGTAATCGAAATTTTACAACGTTATAAAGAGTTGCAAGATATCATTGCTATTTTGGGTATGGAAGAATTGAGTGAAGACGACAAATTGGTGGTTCACCGTGCCCGTCGTGTGCAACGTTTCTTGTCACAACCTTTCCATGTAGCGGAACAATTTACCGGAATTCCGGGAGTATTGGTAGACATTAAAGATACGATTAAAGGATTTAATATGATTATGGACGGCGAATTAGATCACTTGCCCGAAGCGGCTTTCAACTTGAAAGGAACTATTGAAGACGCTATCGAAGCTGGTGAAAAAATGTTAGCCGAGTCAAAATAAATTTTGTCTGATAACAGATACCGGATGAGTGATGCCAAATGCTGATTTATAATATCGTTATTGGTCATTCACTCATCATGTAACAAAAAAATATAAAAAATGAAATTAGATATTGTATCTCCCGAAGGGGTATTATTTTCAGGTGAAGTGGATTCAATAGCAGTTCCCGGTGTAAACGGAACTTTTGAAATGTTAAATAATCACGCACCTATTGTGGCAATTTTAACTCAAGGAGATGTCCGTATTAAAGGAAATGATTTGTTGATAGATGAAGAGGTGCAAGATAAATTTAAAATTACAACCGGAGAGGTGGTATTACCAATTCAATCCGGAACGGTAGAAATGAAAAACAATAAAGTTATTGTATTAGCAGAATAGGCTGATGCTTCATATTTTAATCTTAAAAAAAGAGGTGATTTTTTTAAATTATCTCTTTTTTTTGTCTTTTGATAAAAAATTTTTCCTATTTTTGTTTTGATGTTGTAAAATAATTTATTATTTTAAGGTTTATCTTAAAGAATAATCAATTAAAAAATAGAGAAACATAATATAAAACAATATAAAAATGAGTGAATTAGAAAACAAAGATTTTGATTATGATTTTTTAAATCAAAATAATAAAAGCCAAGAGAGAGAAATCAATATGGTAAAAGTAATCATTGCAATAATTCTCTTACTTTTACTCATTGGAGGTGCCATTTATTATTTCACCCGTAATCATGATGAAGCTACGGAACCCGAACAACAAGAAGTAGTAAGTCCCGGACAGCAAAATTACGAAAACCAGGATAATGCTGTTCAAGCCGATACACAAGATGAAAATAATGCAAGTTCTGACAGTGAAGCAAATTCTGATAACACCGAACAAACAACAGCTACAGAGGCTGATGATACGACTCAGGATGTTACGGAAAATAATGAACCCGAATCAACTACTGAACCGGATGCAGATTTGGTTTATTTTATTGTAAGCGGTGCCTTTAAAGAAGAGGCTAATGCACAACGTAAAGTAGATAATTTAAAATCGGCCGGTTACGATGCCGTTATTGTAGGACAAAATGCAAACGGTTTGTTTATAGTGGCTTATGAAGGCTTCCCGGATTTGTCATCAGCAAAAGAGAAGTTAAACGAAATAAGAGTGGAAGACGGTTCCGCTTGGATTTATAAGAAAAAAGATTAATAGAGTTTTTTCTCTATGAAATCGGCTTTTAATTGAAGCGACAATTCATCGATGATTTGTCGCTTTATTTTTTCTTTGTCAGGCACATATCCGAGTTCTTTTTCAAGTGAAGTAACACCTTTGTTTTGAATACCACAAGGAATGATATGATTAAAATAATTCAAATCGGGATTGACATTGAGGGCAAATCCGTGCATGGTTATCCACCGGCTTGTTTTAACGCCCATAGCGCAAATTTTTCTGGCTGTAGGTTTTTGAGCATCAATCCAAACACCGGTTTCTCCTTTACTACGCTCACCTTTTAATCCGTATAAGCCAATCACATTTATGATTACTTTTTCGAGTAGTCGCATATAAGCCAAAATGTCTAAATCAAAATTATCCAAATCTATGATGGGATAGCCGACTATTTGTCCCGGCCCGTGATAAGTGATATCACCTCCGCGATTGGTTCTGATAAAGTCCACTGATTTATTTTTTCTTTCTTCTTCGTTAATCAACAGATGTGATTCTTTACCGCTTTTTCCTAAAGTATACACATGCGGATGCTCGACAAATATGAAGTAATTCCCGGTTTCTTGAGACTTTTCCCGATACTTATTTCTTATTTTGATTTGCTTGAGTTGTTCAAACAAAACGGTTTGCAACTCAAAAGCTTCTTGATAGGGTACCAAACCAATGTCTTGATAATGTATGATTTTATTATGCATAGATTTTGATGATTTATTCTCCTAATCCTTTTTGATACATTTTTACTTGATTTTCTTCTTTTTTTAATGTGAGTTTATGCCCCAATATTAACGGATAATTGTTGGTGATATGCCCAATGGGAGCATCAAAAATGACAGGATAATCATAACCGGCTGTATGTTCCAAAATAATTTCTTTATAAGTTTTTTCAAAAGAAGGATTGTTTTCAGGTATTTCGGTAAACTGTCCTACCAACAGAGCTTTTAGATTTTTGAGTTTACCGGCTTTTTTCATCCCGATTATCATTCTGTCTATTTGATAGAGTTGTTCTCCTACGTCTTCGATAAACAAAATTTTCTCTGTAGTATTTAAAGATAAATTTGTGCCTAAAAGGCTGTATAAATTAGCAAGGTTTCCACCGACAACTGTTCCTTCAACTTGTTGAAAATCGGCAGTGTGTTTTGAAGTTTGAAAATTATAATTTAAAGCCCTTCCTTTAATAACGTTTTTGGTTTGCCGTGCTACTTCTTTGTTTATTTTCTTTTTGAGTTGCACAGGCATGAAGGCATGTAGACTTGGAAATCCCAATTGTTGAATTTTGGCATGTAAGATGGTGATGTCAGAAAATCCGGCTAATAATTTAGGTTGTTTAACAAAATTTGAAAAATCCAGTTCATCAACAATGCGGATGGCTCCGTATCCGCCCCTTAAGGTCCAAATCATTTTTACTTCTGGATTGTCTAATGCTGCTTGTAAACCGGCCAAACGTTGCTCGTCAGTACCGGCAAAATGTCCTGATTTTTTCATGGCATTTTCATCGACATATGATCGCAGATGCCATTTTTTTAATAAATTTTGGGCTTGAACAATAGCCTTTTCATCCGATAAATATCCGGCGGGACTCACTAATGCTACCAAATCGTTTTCTTGTAGATGCATACTTAAAGTTTTTGTAAAAATACGAATAGAATTTGAAATTTGAATTTATCATTATCATTTAGTTTAAAGAAAGAATTAAAATTTTTAATAATAAAAAAGAAGCTGTTTAATCAACAGCCCCTTTTAAAAGATAGAGAGATATATGATTCTTAATTATTGGTAAAATTGCAATTTCCCAACTCAATTTCAGTTACTTCATCACCGATTGTTTGAGTTGCTATATTATCACAGGTTCCGTCACCATAATCAATGACGATAGGTGTATCGGAACCATCCGAAGTAATAGTTAGTTCTCCGCTAACAGGGAATCGGCATCCGTTGATGTAATGTAACGGAACGGTAATTTCAGTTGAAAAACCTACACCGTTCCTATCAACTCCGCTTGAAGTTCCGGTAACGTCAAACTCATCGTCGGCAAATATAAAGGTATCAGCACCAGCTGTCATAACACTTGTGCGGTTACATTCCAAACTGATAGAGGTGCCATCTGTAAAACTTACTTTCCCATCGGTAATTTTATGTTCCCAAGTCAGTTGTTCCTCTTCGTTAAGTCCAACATTTTCAATTGTTTTAACACCTTCTATTTGATTTCCGTCGACAAAAAAATCTTCAAAAGTTACCGTTCTTAACGAACCTTCATTTTTCCAATAGTCAGTCAAGCTAACATAAATTTTTCCTGAACGGGTAATTCCCAAAGCACTTTCGCAACCTTCACCAAAGTCAATCACCCAATTACGAGGCCATATAGAACCATCGTCATTCGGTATAACTTCAATACTGAAACATCGGGAGGTAATATCCTCACTGCTTCTACCGTCTGTGGTTTCATCGGTAGCTTCGTCTACATCGTCGGTTACATATAAGTCGGTTGCATTAACAATAGAAGCTACATCCGGTTCGGTTGTAGTATCGTTGTCGTCATCACATGCCGTAAACGACAATGTGGCCATTACTAGAAATAAAGATAAAAATTTGATTGTTTTCATGTTTGTATGTTTTAAAAGTTAGAATTCTTTTTTTAGTAGAGTAAAGTTATAACCGAAAAAAGCCTTTTTTATTATACTTTCTTGTGTTTTTGTTACAATTTTTTTAAAAAATGTGTAATATTTGGTTTAAATTTTACAGAATTTTGTAAAAAACATAATTTTAACAGAATTTAGAAAGATTATCCGCATTAAAATAAGTTTCCATTATAGGATTTGATTGTTTAATTTCGATTCTTTTAAATGAATATTTTGAGGATTTTTAAATTAATTAAATCAAAAAGGGGAGTAAAGCATACAAAGCAAACTTTATATATATACAATTTAGTGTGTAGTTGTGTTTTAAGCCCGGATAAAAATCGTATCTTTGCCGCTTAGAAATTTTAAATATATAAACTGTATAATTGATTTCTCTATTTGACAATCATTTATCAGTTTAATCATTCATTATGAAACAAATAAGAAATATCGCTATTATAGCACACGTCGATCACGGCAAAACTACTTTGGTAGATAAAATTATTCAGGAGAGTAACCTGTTGGACGAACGCAAAGAACACAAGGAACTGTTGTTGGACAACAATGATTTGGAACGCGAACGCGGCATTACCATTTTGTCTAAAAACGTTTCGGTTGATTATAAAGGCGTAAAAATCAATATTATTGACACTCCCGGACACGCCGATTTTGGTGGTGAAGTAGAACGGGTATTAAAAATGGCCGATGGTGTTTTGCTGTTAGTCGATGCTTTTGAAGGTGCAATGCCACAAACCCGTTTTGTGTTGCAAAAAGCCATTTCGTTGGGCTTGAAACCTATAGTTGTCATCAATAAAGTGGATAAAGAAAATTGCAAACCCGATGAGGTGCAAGAGCAAATCTTCGATTTGATGTATAATTTAGGTGCTACGGAAGAACAACTCGATTTTCCTACGGTTTACGGATCGGCCAAACAGGGTTGGATGAGCACTGAAGGATGGACCGAACCGACCGGAACCGTCAAACCTTTATTGGATACCATTATCGAACATATTCCCGAAGCACCGCATAACGAAGGGCCTTTGCAAATGCAAATTACGTCGTTGGATTATTCCAATTTCGTCGGACGTATTGCTATCGGAAGGGTGTTTAGAGGTGTTATCAAACAAGGTGAAGAAGTATTGTTACTCGGCAAAGAGCATCCGCCTAAAAAATCAAGGGTTAAAGAATTATATGTATTTACCGGATTGGGAAGAGAAAAGGTCGATGAAGTGCGAAGCGGTGATATCTGTGCCATTGTCGGATTGGATAATTTTGAAATCGGCGATACGATTACAGATACCGAACACCCTGAAGCACTGGAGCGAATAGCCATTGACGAACCAACGATGAGCATGTTGTTTACCATTAACAATTCGCCGTTTTTCGGCAAGGAAGGAAAATTTGTTACTTCCCGGCATTTGCGTGACCGTTTGATGAAAGAAACGGAGAAAAATTTGGCTTTACGCGTAGAGCCTACCGATACGGAAGACAAGTTTAACGTATTTGGACGCGGTATTTTGCATCTTTCGGTGCTGATTGAAACCATGCGCCGTGAAGGTTACGAATTGCAAGTGGGAAAACCACAGGTTTTGATCAAAGAAATTGACGGTCAAAAACACGAACCTTACGAAACTTTGGTTATCGATGTGCCCGAAACATACAGCGGAAAAGTAATCGAATTGGTGTCTAACCGCAAAGGCGATTTGTTGGCTATGGAACCCAAAGGCGATGTAATGCACTTGGAGTTTGATATCACTTCACGCGGGTTGATCGGATTGCGAAACAGTATTTTGACGGCTACGGCCGGAACAGCGGTAATGAATCACCGTTTTAGAGAGTATGCTCCGTTTAAAGGTGATATTCCCGAACGAAACAAAGGTGCTATTATATCGATGGAAGCCGGAAAAGTATCGGCTTATTCGTTGGATCGCTTGCAAGATCGAGGACGTTTTTTTGTAGAACCCGGAGAAGAAATTTATGTAGGGCAAATAGTCGGCGAACACACCCGTGAAAAAGATATAACCGCCAATTTGACCAAAGGAAAAAAACTGACCAACATGCGGGCTTCCGGATCGGATGAAAGTATGAAAATAGCTCCGAAAGTGCAATTTTCACTTGAAGAAGCTATGGAATATATTCGCGATGATGAATATTTGGAAGTAACACCCAAAAATTTACGAATGCGAAAAATAAATTTTAGACCTTGATCTGTATTATTTCTAGAGTAAACGCATCATAATTTATTCAAATAGAGATTTTTTATTTTCCTGTTTGTCAACATACTAGCTTGTCATATCGAGTGATGCGAACTTGTGAGCATCGTATCGAGATGTAGACAAGCATGTTTGAATTTTGCGTGTAATGTCTTATACTTCGTCAAGCTCAGCACAAGCATTTTGATACTCCCGAAGCTTTGAGACACTCAATGTGACATTGCTTTAACAATATATAATCCATGTGTTTTCCCTGCATATCATTCCGAGAATAAAGCAGGTTTAAAAAAATATTTATATATTTGCAATCTCAAAAAGAAAAAATGAATTTTAATTTAAAACATCATCGCCGCCATCATATGATCACGTCTGACAGACGAGATGATGGTGTTATGTATATGTTTTAAATTATTATGTAGATAAAAAAACATTGATAAAATCATCCCGTCTGAACTTCAGACGGGATTTTTTTATGCCTAAAATTTAAAAAATATAACTATAAAAAACTTTATATATCATGAAAAAACAACCGGAAAAATTAAAAATCGCCATTCAAAAGAAAGGCCGTTTGCACGATGACAGCCTTCGTTTGTTAAAGGATATAGGAATCAGTATTGACAACGGAAAAGATCAGTTGAAAGCTACGGCTTATAATTTTCCGTTGGAGGTTTTGTATTTGCGCAATTCGGATATTCCGCAATATTTAGAAGACGGCGTGGCAGATATTGCCATAGTGGGTGAAAATTTGTTGATTGAGAAACAAAAAAGTGTAGAGATAGTTGAAAAATTGGGCTTTTCAAAATGCCGTTTGTCACTTGCCGTTCCCAAAAAATTTAAAGGTGCAGGATTAGAATTTTTTCAAGGCAAAAAAATAGCGACTTCTTATCCGAATACTTTGCGAAACTTCTTGCACGAAAACGGAATTAATGCCGGCATTCATGTTATTTCAGGTTCGGTAGAAATTGCTCCAAACATAGGCTTGGCCGACGGCATTTGCGATATTGTCAGCAGTGGAAGCACTTTGTTTAAAAACGGATTGGTAGAAACCGTAAAAATTCTGGATTCGGAAGCGGTTTTGGTAAAATCGCCTAAACTAACCGGAGAAAAAGAGCAATTATTAGCTAAAATTTTGTTCCGTATCAGAGCGGTTTTAAAGGCCAAACGAAACAAATATATTCTTTTAAATGCTCCGAATGACAAGATTGATGAAATAGCCAAAATATTGCCGGTGCTAAAAAGTCCTACGGTTATTCCGTTGGCACAAGAGGGTTGGAGTTCCATTCATTCGGTAATTGAAAAAGAAAAATTTTGGGAAGTCATCGACCGGTTAAAACAAGCCGGAGCGCAAGATATTTTAGTTATTCCGATTGAAAAAATGGTAGTATAATTTTAAAATCAAAAGCCATGAAATTTGATATTTTAGACAAAACGGCATCGTTAAAGCGTCCGTCTTTAGACAAGGAAGAACTGCAGGAAACCGTAGCGCAGGTTTTTAAAGATGTGGCTCAAAATACGGATAAAGCGGTTCAAAAATATACCGAATTGTTTGATGGAATCCGCTTGACGTCCTTGCAAGTTACAACTGAAGAAATAGCCGAAGCTGTAACAAAAACGGAAGCGGATTTAAAACAAGCCATAGATTTGGCTTATCAAAACATAAAGACTTTTCACGAGGCACAATATACGCCGGGCACACCGGTGGTTGAAACTGCCGAAGGTGTATCATGTTGGCAAGAAACCCGTCCTATTCAAAAAGTAGGCATTTATGTTCCGGGAGGTAGCGCACCGCTTTTTTCTACGGTTTTAATGTTGGGTATTCCGGCTCAAATAGCCGGTTGTAAAGAAGTGATTTTATGCACACCGCCTGACAAGAACGGACAGATCAATCCTGCTATTTTGTATGCGGCACAAAATGTGGGCATCGAGAAAATTTTTAAAGTGGGAGGTATTCAAGCTATTGCCGCAATGACTTACGGAACGCAAGAAATACCAAAAGTTTATAAAATTTTCGGGCCCGGCAATCAGTATGTAACTGCTGCCAAACAATATGCTTTGAATTTGGGTGTGGCCATTGATATGCCTGCCGGCCCTTCGGAAGTGATGGTAGTAGCCGATGAAACTGCCGTTCCGGCTTTTGTAGCTTCCGATTTGCTTTCGCAAGCCGAACACGGCCCTGACAGTCAAGTGGTATGTATCAGCAATTCCAAAGAATTTTTGTCCGAAGTAATCGATCAAATCAATGTGCAGTTACCCGGTTTATCGCGTCAAGATATTGCTCGCAAAGCCTTGGAAAATTCGAAGTTTGTTTATATCGACAATCCGCAAGATACCATAGATAAAATCAATGATTATGCACCAGAACACTTGATATTGTCAACTGCCGATAACGATTTTTATCTAAAAAATTTGTGTAATGCCGGTTCGGTATTTATCGGCAATTACACACCCGAAAGTGCGGGTGATTATGCTTCGGGAACCAATCATACGTTACCGACTAACGGATTTGCCAAAGCTTATAGCGGTGTGGGAACCGATAGTTTTGTCAAGAAAATCAGTTTTCAAAAAATAACTGCTGAAGGTTTGAAAAATATAGGAAAAGCTATTGAAATTATGGCTGCCAAGGAAGGCTTGCAAGCACATAAAAATGCGGTAAGCTTACGATTGGAAGAAGTAAATAAGATTGAAGGAGTAAAATGAAAGTGGGTGAAGCAGGGTGTTTGAAGTCCGAAGTTGGAAGTAGTGTATTCCAAAGTGTCAGTTCGAGTATTCCGGTGCAACCGGAATGTATCGAGAACTCGACACGGGTGTAAAGTTTGAGTGTAACACTTGTCTGTGTTCTCGATACAATACTCGCAAGCTCGTATCACTCGAACTGACAAGTGAAAAAAATTGAAAAAAGCTAAAAGCCAACAGCCAAACAAACAATAAAAAATGAAAAACATTACAGACATAAAAAAATTAGTGCGTCCGAATATTCAAAAGCTCAAAGCTTACAGCTCGGCACGTAGTGAATTTACCCAAAAGGCGAACATTTATTTGGATGCTAATGAAAATCCCTTTGACAATGGAGTAAACCGTTATCCCGATCCGCTTCAAAATGAGTTGAAGAAAATGATTTCGAAATATAAAGGGCAACCGGTTGAAAAAATATTTTTGGGAAATGGTAGTGACGAGGTGTTAGATGTGATTGTGCGCACTTTTTGTGAACCCGGACAGGATGATATCATTATCAATCCGCCTACTTACGGGATGTATAGTGTTATTGCTGCGGTGAACAATATAAATGTCAAGGAGGTGTTTTTGCAGAAGAATTTTTGTATCAACGAGAAGGAAATTTTAGAGGCAGCCGGTGAGCACACCAAAATGCTGATACTCTGTTCGCCTAATAATCCGACCGGAAATGTGGTGGAATTGGAAAAAATAGAATTTTTATTACAATATTTTCCCGGTTTGGTGTTAGTCGATGAAGCTTATATCGATTTCAGTCCTGAACATTCGGCGGTTTCGTTGTTAGACAATTATCCGAACTTGATCGTTACCCAAACCTTGTCTAAAGCATGGGCAATGGCGGGATTGCGTATCGGAATGGCTTTTGCGCATCCCGGTTTGGTGCAGATTTTTAACAAAGTAAAACCACCTTATAATATCAGCACCGTTTCGCAAGAAAAAGCTTTGCAGATTCTTTCGGACACCCGGAAATTTAAGGAAAATTTAAAGCGAATTGAACAACAAAAAGTGATCTTAACCGCGTTTTTAAAAAGTTTGGATAACGTAACGGAAGTGATTCCTTCGGATGCCAATTTTGTATCGGCCCGTTTTAAAAATGCCGGTGAAGTCTATCAAAAATTGATAGAAAAAGGAATTGTCGTGCGCAACCGTTCCAATCAGCCGTTATGTGAAAATTGCCTGCGAATTACTGTTGGAACAGAAGAGGAAATGGCAGTTTTAATTGAAACTTTAAAAAATTTGAAGCTATGAAAAAAGTATTGTTTATAGATAGAGACGGAACACTGATAGTCGAACCACCGGAGGACTATCAGGTGGATAGTTTGGAAAAATTGGAATTTATTCCCGGCGTTTTTTCTTATCTGTCGCGAATTGCCGGAGAGCTTGATTATGAGTTGGTAATGGTTACCAATCAAGACGGATTAGGAACCGATTCTTTTCCGGAAGAAACCTTCTGGCCGGCCCATAATAAAATGCTAAAAGCTTTTGAAAATGAAGGAATTAAGTTTAAAGAAATCTTGATAGACAAAACTTTTGAAAGTGAGCAAGCACCTACCCGTAAGCCACGCACCGGATTGTTAACCGGTTATATGAAGGGCGATTATGATTTGGAAAATTCTTTCGTTATCGGTGATCGGTTGACAGATGTGCAATTGGCCGAAAATTTGGACGCCAAAGCCATTTATTTTTCCGCTGACAAACCGGTTAAAGATAAAACCATAGCTTTGCAAACCCAATCGTGGAAAGAGATTTACGAATTTTTAAAATTCGGACAACGCCGTGTGAAAGTTTACCGGAAAACACAAGAAACGGAGATTTGCGTAGAGCTCAATTTGGATGGAACCGGAAAAACTTTAATCAATACCGGAATCAAGTTTTTTGATCACATGTTGGAACAAATAGGCAAGCATGCTCAAATAGATTTGCAAATCACCGCCGAAGGTGATTTGGAAGTGGACGAACACCACACGATTGAAGACACGGCCATTGTTTTGGGAACGGCGTTGAGCAAAGCTTTTGCCAACAAGCAAGGACTTGCCCGGTATGGTTTTGTATTGCCCATGGACGATAGTTTGGCACAAGTGGCTATTGATTTGGGTGGACGGAGTTGGTTGGTATGGAAAGCTGTTTTTAAACGTGAAAAAATCGGACAAATGCCGACGGAAATGTTTGAACACTTTTTTAAATCTTTGAGTGATGCCTGTAAATGTAATTTGAATATTCAAGCCGAAGGCAAAAACGAGCATCATAAAATAGAGAGTATTTTTAAAGCTTTTGCCCGTGCTTTACGCATGGCCAAACAACGCAATATCAACGATGCAAGCTTGCCTTCAACTAAAGGAAGTTTATAAAAAAAGAAATTATGGTAGCAATTATCGATTATGGTGCCGGTAATATCAGTTCTGTCAAATATGCTTTGGACAGACTGGGTGTTGAGGCGGTTTTAACCCATGATAAAGAAGTGATTTTACAAGCCGATAAGGTTATTTTTCCCGGTGTGGGAGAGGCCGCTTCGGCGATGAAACAACTCGAAAAATATGATTTGGTGGATTTTATTCCGCAATTGAAACAAGATTTTTTGGGAATTTGTTTGGGAATGCAATTGATGTGTGCCTATTCGGAAGAAGGAGATACCACCGGACTGGGAATTTTTCCGGTGCATGTAAAACGATTTCAAACCGATTTGAAAGTGCCGCAAATAGGTTGGAATACGATAGAGAATTTACAAACGGGTTTGTTTAAAGATGTGCCTGAAAAATCGTATGCCTATTTTGTGCATTCATATTACGTGCCGATCAATCCTTTTTCAATAGCTGAAACAAGCTATGACGTGGTATTTTCATCGGCTATTCGAAAGGAAAATTTTTATGCAACCCAATTTCATCCCGAAAAAAGCGGCGATATTGGAGAACGGATATTGGAAAATTTTTTGAGGAATGTTTGAAGTTGGAAGTCTGAAGTCGGAAGTCCGAAGTTTGAAGTTTGAAGTTGAGAGAAGTTATTCATATCTCGATACATTCCGAAGCAAGTTCGGAACACTCGAACTGACAAATAAAAAATTAAAATAAACAGCCAAAAGCTAAAGACTAATAGCTAAAAGCCAAAAATAAATAAACATGAAAATTATACCTGCAATAGATATCATCGGTGGCAAATGTGTCCGTTTGGAAAAAGGAGATTATTCACAGCAAAAAACCTATTTTGACGATCCGTTAGAAGTGGCTTTATTGTTTGAAAGTCACGGAATTAAGTATTTACATTTGGTAGATTTGGACGGTGCTAAAAAAGGGAATATCGTCAATTGGAAAGTGTTGGAAAAAATTGCGTCGAAAACGAATTTACATATCGATTTTGGCGGAGGTGTCAAAAGTGATGAGGCTTTAAAAATTGCCTTTAACAGTGGTGCAAAGCAGATTACCGCCGGAAGTATCGCCGTTAAAAATCCTGAAAAAGTAGCGGAATGGTTACAAGTTTACGGGCCTGAAAAAATTATTTTGGGTGCCGACGTTAAAGAGGAACAGATAGCCATTTCGGGCTGGCAAGAAACGGCCGGTATTGATATTTGGACTTTTTTGGAAAATTACCGTCAAAAAGGTGTGAAAAATGTCATTTGCACGGATATCAGTAAAGACGGAATGTTGCAAGGAACGGCTATTGAATTGTATCGAAAAATTCTCGACAGATTTCCCGGATTGCAGTTGGTGGCAAGCGGAGGTGTAACCCATATTGATGAACTCGACAGCTTGCAACAAACCGGAGTAGCCGGAGTGATTATCGGGAAAGCGATTTATGAAAATAAAATAACCTTAAAAGATTTGGAAAATTATGTTAGCTAAACGGATTATTCCTTGTTTGGATATCAAGGACGGACGAACGGTTAAAGGTGTAAATTTTGTGTCGCTGCAAGATGCCGGAGATCCGGTGGAGTTGGCCCGTTTTTATTCGGAAAACGGTGCTGATGAATTGGTGTTTTTAGATATAACGGCTACCAAAGAAAAGCGTAAAACTTTTTCGGAGTTGGTAAAAAAAATCGCCCGGAATATCAATATCCCTTTTACCGTTGGTGGAGGGATTAGCACATTGGACGATGCGAAACTTTTGGTGTATTCGGGAGCTGATAAAGTGTCGATTAATTCGGCAGCCGTTAGAAATCCGTCGTTGATTAACGATATTGCCAAACAGTTTGGCAATCAGTGTGTGGTGGTAGCTATTGATGCCAAACAAGTGGGCAACAGTTGGAAGGTGTATGTCGCCGGAGGCAGTATTCCTACGGAGTTGGATTTGTTTGATTGGGCGGTGGAAGCCGAACGCAGAGGAGCGGGCGAAATTCTCTTTACTTCCATGGATCACGACGGCACGAAAAACGGTTTTGCCAATGAAGCCTTGGCGCGTTTATCCGCCATGTTGACAATTCCCGTAATTGCTTCGGGAGGTGCCGGTGCACCGGAGCATTTTTCCGATGCTTTTGTCTTGGGAAAAGCCGATGCCGCTTTGGCGGCGAGTGTGTTTCACTTTCATGAAATTGATATGATGGAATTGAAAAAATATTTGCAAAAACAAAATATTCCCGTAAGGGTGTAAGAGGGAGTTAGATGCCGGAAGTCCGAAGTTGGAAGTCTGAAGTCCGAAGTCGGAAGTTTGAAGTTGTACGTCCCTGATATAGGTTGACCGTTTTTATAAACTATCAACTTATGAAAGCAGATATAAGACAAATTCAAAAAAGGCGTAAATTTACGGAAGAATTTAAGCGACAACTAGTAAAAGACTTTGAA
>Ga0256843_1001709_pt1 | contig 16861 bp, 16 predicted proteins | sample AlvinellametaG_FD_191572 | JGI IMG/M metagenome (GOLD analysis project Ga0256843, IMG submission 191572) | Pompeii worm associated microbial communities from hydrothermal vent at the East Pacific Rise, Pacific Ocean - Alvinella | ecosystem: Host-associated > Annelida > Integument > Unclassified ... | reverse complement strand
GAAGGTTATAATATGCGGCATCTCTCACGCTATTGTAAGAAGAGTTCTTTCGAAGAAATGAGGCAATATTACGGCGTTTTCCAGTTGTTAGTTTTATCTCCACTACACCAACATCAGCAAAAATTGGAAGTTCTGCTGGAATTGAGGCCTTAGCATTCATTTCAGTGTTTGTAACTGCACGGATAGGTGTTTCTATCGTGGTGGAGGTACTAGGTTTAATTTTTATGTTTCGGGCCCGATACAAGTATTTATCAGAATCATCTATAGAGTTCAACTTTACTTGGATACTCATTATCCCCTGCCTCCCCAAATTACCCATTTATACTTGTCCTTTATCTTGGATTTGTCAGTGTATTCAGGGTATTTTGCATATACATACCGTAGAATTCCATCTATCCCTAATTGATCCCACCCTATTCTCATTTTTGTTATCTCCTCTTGGAGAGTGGGTGGTAGTCTTTCAAATATTTTCTTAGCCTCTGCAAAGCCACGTTTGGTTAATCGAAACGTCTCTTTCTTTGTGTTCCTCTTCCCTTCTATACTAATTAGACCACTCCAGTAGAGCTGTTTCAAGGCTTCCGCAATCTCATAACTGTAGGGCCCATATTTATAGCCGAAAAACTTGGGATTTTGTATCATCAGTTGTCCTTTATATTTTTGTAGGACCTCATTGTAGAGGAGGAAGGTCTCTTTGAATAGCATAATCCTGCTTTGAATCGGCTTTGATTTTTGGGCATATAATAAAATCAAGATTAAGTCTCTAACTGTGAGAATTGGTTTATTCTCCTCTTTAAGAGTTCCTACTAACTTGGACAACTTAGAAACCTTTTCTGTAAACATACTATGTTTTTGAGCATTGGAGGTAATTGTTTCCATTAAGGACACCCTTAGCGTACCTTTTCAATGTGCTTACCTATAATTTCCCCTGTACTATTATTGCGGTATGCGCTTAAATAAAAGTTTTGTCCCTTCGAGGTAAATAAGATGTGTATCTCATATACGACCTTCCTAACTTTGGCTGAGATCCATTGTTTAGTACCGTTAACGAATCCCTTCGGGATTACTATTGCATATACATTGTTGAACAAGTCCTCAGGCTCTATGTTATATCTTACCAATTCTTGGGCTATCATCTTCTCATCTTCAAAGTCTAAGTGTTCTAGAATATCCTGAATGAAATCATTGTCCTGATTAGAGTTATTGGAAGTTGCAAGGATTAAATATTTCCGACCGCAAAAGGGACATGATACTTCTAGTGGGCTGTTAATAACATGATATTGAGGTCCGTTCCCTCCGAGGTTAAATTGATTTACGCCAATACTAAGTGAGCGAGACCAACGGGATAATCTTTTCACAATTGCAGAGGGACTTCTACAATACAAACAAGTATAGTTCCCATTACTCACTCATTCTTCCCTCCGGATTATATTTGCCTTTGTACTTAATCATCGTTCTATATTTGAGAGTGGTAAATGTACTTTTCCCCACTGTTGTTGGCCGTTCTGATAATAATTGGCATATTATATTGTTAAATTGTCAACATACAGTGCCTATATTTAACAATAGATTTCTCTAAAAGTATTCTAGCGTTTACGGAGTTCCTTCTTGTGGAAATTCTTATTAAGTATATCCCAAGTAGGTTCTTGATTTGATTTCTAGCATTGATTACCATAAATTCACTAAATAAAACTTAATACTAATTTAACGTGCTCCACCTATGGATCTCTAAATACAAACGTCGTAACAAGAAAAATAAGAGGTATCATAACCCTTTGCAGGGCAAAGGTTGTCACGGATACAACCTACTGGGTGTCCTCGGGAAGAGCGTGGCCCAGCGGACGTGGTCGAGTTTGAGGACCCACGCGACGAGCCTCTCCAGCCCGAGGCCGAAGCCGCTGTGCGGGACGCTGCCGTACTTCCTCAGGTCGAGGTACCACTCGTAGTCCTTCGGGTCCATACCCTCCTCCAGGATTCTTTGCACGAGCTTGTCGTAGTCGTCCTCACGCTGGGAGCCGCCGATGATCTCGCCGTAGCCTTCCGGCGCGAGCATGTCGGCCGCCAAGACCTTCCTCGGGTCCTCCGGGTCCTCCTTCATGTAGAAGGCCTTGATGCCCTTCGGATAGCCGTAGACGAAGAACGGCGCCTCGAACTCCTGGGTCAGAATGCGCTCCTCGTCGGCGCCCATGTCCTCGCCCCACTCTATCTCCACGCCCTTGCTCTGGAGTATGTCTATCGCCTCGTCGTAGCTTATCCTCGGGAAGGACGGAACGGCGTTCTTGAGCGTGGTGAAGTCCTTCCTGAATGTCTCCACGTCGTTTTTCCGGAGTTCCAGCGTTCTCTGCACCATATAGCTCACGAGCTCTTCCTCGACCTTCATGATGTCCCAGAGGTCCATCCAGGCTCCCTCGAGCTCGAGGTGCCAGAACTCGGTGAGGTGTCTCCTCGTCCTGCTCTTCTCGGCGCGGAAGCTCGGCGTGAGCGACCAGACCTTTTCGAGGCCGAATATTGCCGCCTCAAGGTAGAGCTGGGCCGACTGGCTGAGGTAGGCGGTCTTGTCGAAGTACTTGAGCTTGAAGAGCGTCGAGCCGCCTTCAACGGCCCCGGTGACGAGTATCGGCGGGAAGACCTCGTACCAGCCGTCCTGGAGGAGCCACTCGCGGGCGGCCTGCATAAGCGTGGCCTTTACCTTCATTATGGCGGCGACCTTGGGGGAGTGCAGGTGCAGGTGCCTGACGTCGAGAAGGAACTCATCGCTCGCGTCCTTGGTTATTGGGAAGAAGTCAACGTTCTGGATTACTTCGAGTTTATCGGCCTGTACCTCGGCTCCCGTTGGGGCGCGAGGGTCGGCCTTAACGGTCCCCTCAATGATGACGCTCGATTCGATGCCGAGCTTCTTTGCGGTTCTGTATGCATCTTCGTTGAGCTCCTTTGAGAAGACAACCTGGACTATCCCGCTTGAGTCGCGGAGGACTATGAAAACTTTCTTTCCAACTTCCCTCTTTCTGTAAACCCATCCGGCGAGTTTGACCCTCTTCCCCTCCATTTCGGGTTTAACGTCGGCGCAGTAAACTTTATCGATCACCGTTATCACCTCCAAGGGCTTTGAATGGGAGTTTATAACAGTTATCTAAAGCGCGCTTCTGGACCCGGGTTTGTCATCGGGCTTTGGAGTGTTTGTTCACCTTTTCCCTCCTTGTTTAAATCATTTTTGCAGGGGTTTATGTCAGTTGTTCAACGTCTAACTCCCCCATTCAGTGTGGAACTTAAAACAAATTTTTGTTCATACGTTGTGGTTTATTGTATATTTTGCAAAAATTTTAGTTTGTTGTTGGATTTTAATTTATTTAAAATATTAGCAATTTTAGACATATTTTCCTCAAATATATTGGCTTTTTGACCCGTTGATTTTTTATTAACAAAACATAGAGTAACACTTAAATATTATCCTTCCCATATTATAGCCGGGATGCAGAGGGTATAAAGGGTGGGGCCCCATGTTCATAGACCCGTTTGTCATCCGTTCTATAAATCGAAGTGAACTCCGCAAGAAGATACTCCTGTATCTGGACGAAATATATCCCACCCCCACTTACCTCTCCGAGATTGCTCGCATGGTGAAGTCCGACCCTTCCAACGTTAAAGGGGCCCTCATAGGCCTGGGGAATCGGTATAACGGGCATAGCTCCCTTGTTAGCCTGGGTCTTGTGGAGGTCGTTACGGACCGCGGGTTTAAGTATTACAGGCTGACCGATTATGGCAAGAAAGTGGTGCAGCTGTTAAAGTCCTATCATAGCTACTATTCAAAGTATACGTGAGGGAGGTAAAATGGGGGAAAACGTCGAAACCCTTGATCAAAACATCGAGGCCATGTCGGATTTTGCACTCTGCTATGTGTTTCAGCTCGGTCTGAAATACGACGTTTTTAGGAGAATCCTCTGGGGAAGGACACGCTCAAAGGTCGTCGATGAGGTCATGGTCTCAAACAAGGAGTACCTTGAAAAATTGCTGGACACCTATGTTTCCCTGGGGATTTTGGGGGAGGAAGGCAGGCAATTGCGCCTGAATGGCTTTGAGTACAGGTTTTCAATGTCCCCCGACGATGCCGGGAGGCTTCTCCCCGAGTGGGTGGAGTTGCTTGAGGAGCTCTATAAAATGGCGGGCTATGCGTTTATCTCTCGGGAGCACCCAAAAATACTGATGGATTTCGACAAGGGTGCGGACTTCTGGGACATGCGCCTTTTGATGGGCCCATATATGCTGGCCAGAGAGGTCGCGGCTGGGATTCTAAGGTTAGAGGACGGGATGAGGGTCCTTGACCTGGGATGCGGCTCGGTTTCGCCGGTGGAGCTTGGGGAGCGGGTGGGGCCCAACGGAAAGTACCTCGGCGTCGATTTTTCCCCCGGTCTGCTCAGCATAGCCCGCACGCGGGTTAAAAACTCGAGGATGGACTGGGTCTACCTGAAGGAAATGGACATCAGGAAGTTGGTTCCGAAGACATCCTACGATGCGGTCATCATGAGCTTTGTCCTCCACTACTTTGAGAACCCCGGGGCGATCGTGATGAAAGCGTTGCAGATGCTGGAGCCGGGTGGAAAGCTCGTAATAATTGAGCCCTTCAGGGATGAGTTTCCCAATGTGGTGGCACTTGAGTTTTTCGAGTCCCTGACACCGGAGTTCGTAAGATTTCCACGGGCCTCTGAGGTGGTTGAGTCCATTGAGAGGGCCCCCTACGATTTGCGGGTTGAGCGGGTGGGGAAGAGTGTCTTGGCGGTAACTTCACTGGGGTGAGTTTTCGCGATGCGCACTCCGCGGTTTTGAGGATGATTCGCTCCCTCGACTTATTACTTTTGTCAATCGTCAGCACCTACATATGTACCTACATATGTATCTGCACAAGTTTCTGCATAATCACCAACAAAAAAGCGATTTATATGGAAAATTCCTAAGGTATATTGCAAAATCCCCAAGGGGGTGTGACTGCCATGAGACTGCTGGGAAGGAAGAAGAGGGGTGCCATTGGTATCGGCACCCTGATAGTATTTATAGCCATGGTTTTAGTGGCGGCAGTGGCCGCGGCAGTGCTCATTAACACCAGCGGCTACCTGCAGCAGAGGGCTGAGGCCACCGGAAAGGAGACAACTCAGCAGGTCTCCACGGGTCTCAGCATCGACCAGGTTATTGGGCATGTTAATGCCCAGCAGACCAGCATGGACATGATGGCAATCTACATCAGCCTCAGGCCGGGTTCCAGCCCGGTGGACCTCAACCAGACGGTGATAACGCTCGACGACGGCAAGAAGGTCGTGACTCTCAGGTACAACTCCACGTTCTTCGCGTCAGCTCCGAATTCCACAGGACTCTTCGAAACCACCTGGCCAACAACCTCGAATGGGTTCGGTATTGTAGTGGTTCAGGATGCCGACAACTCACTGAGCGCCGATCACCCGACCATCAACCAGGGTGACATAGTAGTCCTTACCGTCAACACAACCGCCGCCTTCGGCACAGTCTCACCGAGGACCCACATAAAGATAAACATCCGCCCGGAGGTCGGTGCGCCCGCCTTTGCCACGGTCGTCACACCGTCCAGCTACAGCCAGCAGACCATACTCAACCTCTATCCGTGATGCGGCCCTTTAATTTTTCTCTATAACTTTTTCGGGTGGTGGGGATGTCGTTTTCGTACCTGAAGAAGAAGTTCAGGAAGAAGGGGGGTGGAAAGAAAGGGAAGAAGGCTGAAGCAAGGGTTAATGGGAATGCTGTCTCCGGCGGGCCGCAGAACACGGCGGAAGAGGAGGCACGGAGGAAGGAACAGGAGGAGATGATAACTCAGGTCATGAACCGGATCAATGAAATCGAAAATGACATTCCCAGGATCAAGGTCAGCATGGATACTCTGAAGTCCCAGATAAACGAACTCCGGGAGGAGATTGAGAGGCTGGATAAGGTGATTAAAGACGTGATGGTGCTGTACGAGATAGTCTCTCAGCAGATAAACCCGTTTAAAGATTCCGATTCGGGCAATCCCCTGCTTGCGGAGATACAGGAGCTGAGAGAGGAGATTGACGATTTGAAAAGTGAGATAGCTCAAATAAAGGCCGACCTGAGGCTCCTGATCATCGATGGTATTGACCTGGACGATCTGATATATGAGGTGATATCGGAGGGAGGGGCATGATAACCGAAGCCGAGATTGACGAAAAACTCAAGCGGCTCAGGGGGAAGGTCCCGAATTTCCTCATTGAGGATATCCGGAGCAGGCTCCTTGCCAAGAAGGAAATTCTCACGCCCGAACAGGTTGATAAGATAATAGACCGCGTCCTCAACACATACTCGGGCCAGATTGAGAAGCTTTCGAAGCTGGACAGGAGGGTCGAGGAGATCGGGAAATTCCTGGAGGAGATTCGGAACCAGCTTCTGAACCTGGCCGGAACAGGATCATCCACCTCCTCCCAGAAGGGTCAATCCAGCGGCTCAAACCTGGAAGGGGACTCTTCAGCCCAGTACGGGGGGGCCCAGCAGGTGGAGGCAGGGGGAACGATGGTGGCAGTGGGTGAGAGGGATGCTACGGAGGGCCCCCCCGTCACCGAAAACACCGTAGGAACTGTGGCTCGGTCCACTGCCCCTCTCCTCGAGGGCGTCGGTGAAGAGCATGTTAATCCCCCGCACGGGGGGCCGGGGGTGGGTCTCATGGAGGGTAGGAACGAACCTTCGGGAAGATTTGAGCCGGCTGTTCACGTTCCCCCTGAGGTGGAAGGGGTCCTTTTGGGTGCCCCTCAGCCGAGGGGAGGTGCCAGGCTCGAGAAGATTCCGAACGATATGGTGTCCACGATGATGGCGTTGAAGTGGCTTGAGTTCCTCATAGATCGCGTGGGCATGCAGAACCTCGAGGACGTGCTTGATTTCTACTACCAGATAGGCTGGATATCTGAGGACGTTCTGTACACCATGCTGAGGTACGCCGAGGGCATACGGCCGCATCACCGCGAGCCCGACTGGAGGCCGGATGAAAAGCTGACCATCCAGGACCACATGGTTTCGCTGCTCTTCATTGAAAGGCTCAGGGGGAACAGGATAACCCGGGAGCTCATAGACGCGATTGACAGGGAGATGAGGTCCATAATGCGGTTCCTCAATGAGACGTATGGAGTTTAGGGGATTCGTATGGGGGTCAGCGGACCAGTGGTCTTTGCAGTGTTGTTGATTTCCACGATAGTATCATTTGGAATGTTGTACGCATCCGGCGAGAGTGCCTACTCGATGTTCCATAAGGCGAGCGTGGAGTATAACGCGATGCAACTCAAGCTCCGTACCGCTGAACTGAAACTCGTAAATTACTCCTGTCAGACCCTTCCAAACCTCACGGTTTACGACATATCGTTCAACATAACGAACGCCGGAAGCATCCTCTCCCCCCCGAAATGGGTGTACATATACGATGGTGAGCTCGCCGATGCTTCCGTCGTTGGCCCCGCGGTCAAATACGTCCTTCCCGGCGAGAACGTTGTGGTCACGGTCCAGAACGTCCCCAAAGTCGCCAACGTGACCCATTCCCTCGTGATCAGCACCGAGGTCGGGTGTGCCCTTAAGATAAAATGGGAGTGGGTTGGCAACTCAACAAACGGATGGCCCCAGGTGATAGGGAGTGCTTGGTACTGCCCAGTGGAGGGGTAATCATGGCAAGCTCAGTGGTTTCAGAGTTAGTGCTGTTCATAGTCTCATTACTTGCCGCTGGGATAGTTGCGGGAAGCCTGTACCTGGTCACCCAGGAGCTGTCTGCGGGGCTGGTCACACAGGGAAAGGCCGTTTCCTCGGAGTTGATGACGAATTTTGAAATAATAAACGACCCGGAAAGCATTCCCGTTGTGAATTCTTCCTACGTCTTTTACGTGCGTAACACGGGCAAAGAGCCCATTTCGTTTGGTCCCCAGAGCATGGTCGTCATGATCGACGGCCTCATCGTGCCCCCGGCCAACCTGACGTTTCAGCCCTCGGGGGTCCTTGACCCGTATCAAATCGGGGAAATATACGTGCCTACCAGCTTTGTGGATTCCACGACTCAATTTCACCGCATAACGATAATCTGTGACAACGGGAAGAGGAAGAGCTTGGTATTCCAGGTGGGGTGATGAGAATGGCCGGATTGCTCAAGATACAGATTCCGAATGATGAACTTCACCGGCGTCTCGGTGGGGGGATACCCGATGGGACGATAATGCTGATAGAGGGAGATCGGGGCACGGGCAAGTCCATATTCTGCCAGCGCCTCCTTTACGGTCTCCTCCGGAACGGCCACTCCGTAACTTACATCTCAACCCAGCTCACAACGATTGAGTTCATAAACCAGATGGATTCGCTGGGGTACAGGATAATCGATGACCTGATAAAGAGGAAGCTCACGTTCGTTTCGCTGTATCCGCTTCTCGTTGGTGTGTCTGATAGGAGGAAGTTCCTCTCGCGTCTGGTGGGGGCTTCGGAACTCTGGAAATCCGACGTTGTCATCATAGACTCCATGACCTCCATCCTCCCCGAGAGGATTGACGTCGACGAGATACGCTCCTTCACGATGCACCTGAAGAGGATGACCTCCCTTGGAAAGGCTGTGATAATGACGGTGAAGCCGGATGATACTGATAGCGTTGCCCTCGGCATGCTCGAAGACGTCTCGACGTTGCTCATACGGCTTAGCGTTAAAGTCTTCGGCGGGGATTTGAAGAACTCCGCCACCATAGTGAAATACAACAACGCTGTGGGCATATTCCAGAAGATAATCCCGTTCCGTGTTGAGCCGAGAGTGGGCTTCATAGTCGAGATAGCCGCGGTGGTGTGAATGGCGGAGAGGGTCATCAGCGACAACATTGAAACCGCAATGGCGCGTAACCCCCACCTCCGGAGGTACGTGGATGAGTTCGTAAAACGGACCGGAAAGTTCCCGGACTTCTACCCCCAGCTGAGCAGGGACATGAAGGAGATAAAGTACCCCAACCTTATCTACCCGGTGGGCGACCCGATTTTTATCCATATCTACGGCGACATAAACGTGGAGCGGAAGTACATCGTCATTGAACCCAGGATATCCAGCGCCGAGGAAGAGGCGAAGTACGAGCTCCTTAAGGACAAAATCCTTGAGCTGGCACCGGAAAAGACCATACCTGAGGAGGACGATGAGTTTGAGGTGTTCCTCGACGGTCTCGTCGATGAGGCCCTTGAGAGGCTCTCCAAAGGCGGCCTCACCCGGAAGAAAGTGACCTTCTCGGCCCACGAGGTTGAAAAATTCCGCTATCTGCTCAAGAGGGACATAATCGGGATAGGCCCCCTCGAGCCCCTCATGAGGGACCCGTATATAGAGGACATCCACATAATCGGGGCAAACTACGTCTCGCTGATCCACAAGATATTCGAGGCAATGGAGACGAACATAACCTTCGGCGACAACATAAAACTCGCGGACTACTTCAAGAACCTCAGCGAGAGGATGGGCAGGCCCGTCAGCGACAAAAATCCGATAGTTGACGGCACGCTCCCAGACGGCTCGCGTATAAACATCATTTACTCGCCCGACGTCAGCATAAAGGGTCCGAGCGCCACCATCCGTAAGTTCTCGGCCACTCCGATAAGCGTCGTCCAGCTTGTGAAATGGGGGACGTTCTCTGCGGAAGTCGCCGCGTACCTTTGGCTGGCCCTCGAGTACGGAATGAGCGTCTTCGTCTGCGGTGAGACCGCGAGCGGTAAGACCACGACGCTCAACTCGATAATTCCGTTCATTAAGCCGGATGCCAAGATATACACCGCGGAGGACACTCCAGAGGTCGTTGTCCCGCACAAAAACTGGCAGAGGCTCACGACCAGGGAGCGCGGCCCAGAGGAAAGCAGGGTGACGCTGTTCGACCTCCTGAAGGCGGCCCTGCGTTCAAGGCCCAACTACATCATCGTCGGTGAGATCCGTGGTGCGGAGGGTGCGATAGCCTTCCAGGCAATGCAGACCGGCCATCCAGTCATGTCAACCTTCCACGCCGGCGATATCAAGAAGATGATCCAGCGTTTCACGGGGTCGCCGATAAACATCCCGGTCACGTTCATCGACAACCTGAACATAGCCCTCTTCCAGCAGGCGGTTTACGTCAGGGGCCGCTTCCTCAGGAGGGTTCTCAACGTCGTGGAGATTGAGGGGTACTACGAGGAGCTCGGGGGCGTTGCGACGAGGAACGTCTTCGAGTGGGACGCCGTGAGCGACAGGCACATCTTCCGCGGCATGAACAACTCCTACATCCTTGAGCGTAAGATAGCGGAGGTCGCCGGTTACGAGGATCCAAAGGAGATATACAACGAACTCTTTCTCCGGGCGAGGATAATCGAGCGCATGGCCGAGCTTGGGATAACAGGTTACTGGGAGGTCTACAAGGAGATCAAGGCCTTCTACGAGCGCGGGCTGGAGGGTCTGAGCTTCAGGCTGTGAGGTGGTAGCATGCAGACGGAGAAAACCAGCGTGTTCGTGCAGTCCGGTGTCAACATGCACGCTTACCTCAGGAGGATACTCCTGCCCGGGATAGTGGGTTCTGTCGCCGTCTTTGTGGTGGTCTCGGTTCTGGCGAGGTACATATCCCTTTCAACCGCCGTGCTTTTTGCCCTCTACGCGATTCCTGTTTTGCCGTTGATTTACGCGGTGGCATACCCCTATGCAAAAGTCAGTGGTAAAAAGGTCAAGATAAACTCTAAGATTCCGTATTTCGCGACGTATTTCGCGGTTCTCTCCACCAGCGACGTCAACAGGGAGCAGTTAGTTTGGAACCTGGCGAACGAGAAGATACTGGAGCCCATAGCGACCGAAATGCGCAAGGTGTACTACCTCATCGCGAAGCTGCACAGGGGAATGCCGGAGGCCCTTCGTTTCCTGTCCCGGCGCGTGCCGAGCAAGGTCTTCTCGGACTTCCTTGAGAGGCTGGCTTACTCCTTGGACAGCGGAGTCGACCTGAAGGACTACCTGCTCCAGGAGCAGAAGACGGTTATGGACGACTACGAGACGTTCTACGAAGGCGCCCTCTATGACCTCGATGTGTTCAAGGAGATATACACCTCGATGATAATCTCCGTTGTTTTCATGGTGACGTTCATCATAATCGGCCCCATACTCACGGGCCAGAACGTCGTGAGTTTAAGCGCTTTCATGTTCGTCCTTGTCCTGGCCACGGAGGCAGGCATACTGGTCGTAATCAAGTACCGCATGCCAGAGGATCCCGTGTGGGCTGAGTACGCAATGTCCCCCGAGAGGAAGGGGAGAATTCTCAAGGCCCTCCTGATTTCTCTCGCCGGCTGTGTCGTGGCCGGGGCGGTTGTCGTCCTGGTGCTGGGTCCGAGGTTAAACCTCCCCCTCCTCGTGAAAGTCGCGATTATCCTGTCCCCGCTAATGTACGTGGGCAGGGTCCTGGAGAAGGAGGAAAAGGGCATCCTCGTCAAAGATGAAAACTACCCCGCCTTCATGAGGAGCCTCAGCTCGTCGCTCGCGGCCAGCGGGGCCGCTTTACCGCTCGTCCTGAAGTACCTCAGCGCGCACGACTTCGGCGTTCTCACGGGGGACATAAAGAATCTCTACCGCAGGATATCAATGCGTATTGACAACGACAAGGCCTGGCGGTACTTTACAATCGACACGGGAAGCTGGTTAATCGGCATATTCTCCGACATATTCAACAAGAGCATCAAGCTCGGCGCCGACCCGGAGTACGTTGGAATGGTGATATCGAGGAACTTTGAGAGACTCGTGAGGTTAAGGAGAAAGCGCGCTCAAACCGTTGCGAGTTTCAGGGGCGTTATCTACGGCATAACGGGGGCATTCGCCTTTTCGGTTGCCGCGGCCTTTCAGGTTGCCGTCTACATGAACCAGATATTTTCCCACGTTCAGCTCGAGCAGGACTTTCTGCAGAACATAATCTTTATCCCGTCGAAGAGTGGCCTGGCGCTTACGGAGTACATCCTTGTCGCGATACTCGTTCTCCACACGGCGCTCTCCGCCCTCTCGATAAAGTTTGCGGACGGGGGGCATCTGGGAATAACCGTGTATTACTTCGTCGTCTTGCTGTGGATAGCCGCCCTGGGACAGTACCTCGGGAATCTGATAATGTCCAAGATGATAACGTTTTCAGTCGTTTCGGTCGTTTTGGGGTCAACGGGGGTGATTCCATGAAAAAGGCTGCGCTGGTTGTTTTGATGATCCTCTTCCTCCTGCCGGGAGTCGCCGCGGAGTCCTGGGTCACCGGGTGGCTTAAGCTCGGCGACGTTATACAGTACGGGCACGACAGAGTTCTCCTGAAGGACGTCTCATTAAGCGACGGCTCGCTGATGGTCTATTTCAGCAACGATACAGTCTCGGACTCCGATGTGGTTGCAGTTGGAGGGGGTGTCAAGTGGGGCGACCGCTATCTTTACCTGTATCGCACAATCGCGGCGGGAGAGGTTAGCTACTTCAACGTTTCCTACTCATTCCCGTATCTCCTTGAGGGACAGAAGCTCTACGTTGGGGACTACGAAATCTACCTGAAATCGGTGGGAGAAAAGACGGCCGTCCTGGTGCTTTCCACCGGAAACACTTCGAGGGAGGTGAAGTATTCCGGAGGCTGGCTGTCCTTTGGGTACCTCAGGATGTCCCTTACCACCATGCCGGTTCTGTTTGACAGTTATCTCCGCAAGGGCGCCGGCGTTCCGCTCTGGAAGTGGCGCATACGCTTTGACGGGTACAACGTGAGCTCCTCCAACGGTGTTCTGTACACCATCGTTCTCCTGAACGTTAACAACAGGGAGTACGTCGTAAAGACAGGGGAGACCCTTCAGATCGGTGCCCTCACCCTAAAAGTTGGAAACCTCATCGGCTCTGATTTCCTAAGGGTAACTGCGATCCTGCGGGGGGCGGAGATTCACGTGAAAGTCCTCCCGACCTACGAGGGCTGGTTCAGGGAAGGAAAAACGGAAAAAATTCCCCCATACCTTCTCCGGGTGGAGGGTGTGGGGAGTTATGGTGCCTACGTTTCGATCCTGAACTCATGCGGCCGCCTACTGAGGACCGGCTACGTTACAACGGGAGCTTTTGCCCAGGGAGTTTATTATGGCGGTTTGATGATCGGAGCCACGGACGTAAGGGAGGTTGGGGGCTCAAAGGAGGTCAGGCTTATAGAATTCCTTGATCCAAATCGGATCCCCCGGGCCAAGAATCTGGCGTTTTTGAACGTTACACTGGACGCTCCCGCCAGGGCGGTGCAGTACACCCCGTTCCGGATAAACGTCACGATAAAGAACGCGGGAACGACGAACCTTGGGTACCTTGAGGTAATCCCGCGCATATCGGATGACTTCGGCATCTCGGGCAAGTATCCGCGTTACATAGACGTCCTGAAGAAGGGACAGAAACTGAGCTTCTCGCTTGAGGTTGTCCCCAAGAAATATGGAAAACTTGAACTCGGCGATGTCCTTGTTATAGCCCATGTGCCCTATGAGCTTTCCTGCTACGGTATCGGGGAGGTAAACTTCACCTCGGAAAGGAGAACGGTGACTGTGGAACCGGCGGTTGTTAGGTATCGGGTCTCCGTGAACGCCTCCAACGGAACGGTCGGTAAACCTATCCCGGTGAAAATCACCGTAGTTAACCTGGGCAATGTGGGGGCACCGTTTACGCTCACCGTGGCGCTTCCTCCCGAGTTTGCGGTAAAGGGCACCAATTTTACCGTATATGACAAATGGCTTTACCGGGAAGATACTCTGGCCCCGAACGGGAGCAGGACGTACACACTATCGGTGGTCCCACTCTCCGCAGGTAAATACAAGGTGCTGGCGGGGGTTCAGGCCCATGGGAAGACGTTTTATAATTCAACGTTGATAACAGTATCCGAAGCGGAGACCCCGAGCCCCCAGACCGGCGGCAGCACGGCGAACTCGACGTCCAGTCCGCGCGTCATCACATACACCAAGGAAGTGCCCGCGAACTGCACCGCAACGGGTAGCGTGAGCACCGCAACCTGCGGGGAGACTTCGGGCGGGACCAACTTCCTGTACCTCGGGGGGGCCTTCGTGGGAGGTATTGTTTTCATCCTCGGCCTCGCATGGGTCGCGGCGATGTTTGAGGGTGAGGAGGAAGAGGAAGAAGAGGAGTAGCGTGGTGGACTGAATGAAAGCGCTCGTTGGCACGGTGGTGGACGCCGAGAGGGTACGGCCTGAATCGGCGGTTTTGATAGAGGGGCCTCTAATCCGCGGGGTTGTTCCATCCGCTGAGCTCGGAGATTACGGCATCGATGAGATCTACGGCGGCAGGGGATACCTAATCCTCCCCGGACTGATCAACGCCCACACCCACGTTGCGATGGCCAAGTTCCGGGGCCTTGGTGAGGACGTCCCTATAGAGACGTGGCTGAACGAAGTGATATGGCCCGCGGAGCTCGAGTGGACGCCCGATGAAATCCGTAAGTGGGCCCTCATAGGTATGGCCGAGGCCTTAGCCAACGGCTCGACGACGATAAACGATCACTACTTCTTCGCCGACGAGATTGCCCGAACAGCTGAGGAACTTGGAATCAGGGCCTTCGTGGGTCAGACGATGATGGACCTCGTGGATTTTCCCATAGCCGCTCCCGAGGACGGCTTCAGGTTCTTCCGGCGCTGGGAAGGAAAAAGCGAGCTGGTAACGCCAACCCTTGCCCCCCACGCCACAAACACTGTTTCCCTCGAGCTGATGAGAGAGGTCGGAGAGCTGGCCCGGGAAAAGAACGCACTTGTCCACGTCCACCTTTCCCAGAGCAGGGGGGAGGTCGAGGCGGTGAAGAGACGCTACGGGCTCTCTCCGGTCGAGTATCTCCTGAAGGCCGGCGTTCTCCGGGACAGCCTCCTCGGAGTGCACGGTATTTATCTCGACGCTGAGGAAGTTCCCCTCTACGCAAGGAGCGGCGCGACGCTCGTCCACTGCTCGCTGAGCATGGCCAAGCTCGAGGGTAGAATCGCCCCGGTGATCGAGCTCGGGAGGTGGGGTGCGAACATTGCCCTCGGCAACGATTCGCCGAACCCCGTCGGGCTGATGGACATCTTCACCGAGATGCGGTTTGCGGCGGTTCTCAACAAGGTCTGGAGGGAGAGAACGGACGTCGCCCCGGCCAAGGATGTTTTTCGCTGGGCGACGGTCGGCGGCGCAGAAGCCCTCGGATTGAAAGCGGGCCTCATAGAGCCGGGCTACTTAGCGGATTTGATCCTTCTCAACGCCAGGAAGCCCCAGTTCCTTCCCGGGGAGAACCCCTACTCTCACATCGTTTATTCCGCCAGGGGAAGCGACGTTGAGGTTGCCGTGATCGGCGGCGAGATCGCCTACAAGAATGGAACCTTTCCGAGGCTGGGGAAGACGCTGGAGGAGCTGTGGGAGGACGTTTTGTGAGCCGTATTTTGGGAATTGCCATGCTATCCACGATCATCGCCTTTATAAACCCACGCTCGTTTCTCGCCTCAGGTGAGAGTAATGGGAAGGCCGGTCTTCCTCGGCAAGGCATACATAAACTGGTGTGAGAAGTGCAACGTCCCGCTCATCGGTGATAGCTGTGCAGTTCATGGAAAGGAGAGCGTTTTCCGCCTCAACATCACTCCTCCGGGCGATTTGAGGTTCGCCTTTGAAAAGGACATCGAGTTCATACGCTCGGTGTTCAAGGAGCACTACGGCGTCGATCTCGGCGAACTCTTCGACGGAAAGGTGGTTCTTCTCAACAAGACTCCCGGGGAGGACGATTCCTACGAAATAATCCTCGACGGCTACGTCTTCGGCTGGATACGCTTCGACCCGCTGGAGCTTCGCTGGAAGCCCGGCCTGAAGGTTGAAGGAGCGATGACCCTCTGGAAGCGCTTTGGCAAGTCTATGAAGAAGTGGGTAATCGTCGACGAAGGCGCGATAGAGCCCATCCTCAACGGCTCCAACCTCTTACCCGTCGGCATAATCGAGGCCGAACCGAGCATAAGGCGGAACGACGACGTAATACTGGTCTCTGAAAGCGGCGAGGTCGTTGCTACCGGCATAGCGAAGAAGGACTATGAGGGGCTTGCCAGTGGAGAGCGCGGAACCGGGGTCAAGGTCAGGCGGCAGAAGAGCGTAAACTACCGCGAGGGGAGAAAGGCCACGATGGAAGACGTGCTGAGGGCCAACTCCATCGAGCTTGAGAGGAAGGTCATGGAAGCGAGGCGCTTCATGAGGAAAATCGCCACCCGCTACTCCGACCTCCCGATAGCCGTTGCGTTCTCCGGTGGAAAGGATAGCTTAGCGGTCCTTGGCCTGGCCCTGGAGGAGTTCGGCGACGAGGGCTTCACGGTCTTCTTCAACAACACCGGCATAGAATTCCCGGAGACGCTCGAGTACGTCGAGGAGCTGAGAAAGGAGCTTGAGCCCAAGGGGATAAAGTTCGTCGTTGCAGACGCCGGCGACGCCTTCTGGCGCGCTATCCACGTCTTCTCCCCACCGGGCAGGGACTACCGCTGGTGCTGCAAGGTCACGAAGCTCGGCCCGATAACGCTCTCCATAAAGGAGAACTACCCCGAAGGAGTGCTCATGTTCGTCGGCCAGAGGAAGTACGAGAGCATAAAGCGCTTCAAGCAGCCGAGGGTCTGGAAGAACCCCTGGGTGCCGAACGAGACTGGAGCGTCGCCGATATTTCACTGGCGCGCTCTGGAGGTCTGGCTCTACATATTCAGCCGGAACCTCAAGTACAACCCGCTCTACGAGGACAGGCTCGACAGGATAGGCTGTTTCCTCTGCCCGAGCGCATCCCTTGCCGAAATCTACACACTCAAGGAGGAGAAGCCCGAGCTGTGGGAGAAATGGGAGAGCGAGCTCAGGCGCTGGCAGAGGCGC
>Ga0256843_1001708_pt1 | contig 16866 bp, 18 predicted proteins | sample AlvinellametaG_FD_191572 | JGI IMG/M metagenome (GOLD analysis project Ga0256843, IMG submission 191572) | Pompeii worm associated microbial communities from hydrothermal vent at the East Pacific Rise, Pacific Ocean - Alvinella | ecosystem: Host-associated > Annelida > Integument > Unclassified ... | reverse complement strand
CAATCACCTCTATTTGCTGTAAGTTCTATCTCTATAAGGTCATCATTAAAGTACAAATTTGTAGAAACTTCTTCACCAAGTATACAATCCCCTATACTTCCATCAAGTTCAACAATACCTTTACCTATTTCAGGTAAACCGATCTCACCTGCTGAACAGATCATACCTTGGGAATCAACACCACGAAGTTTTACAGGCTTAATCTCCATACCATTTGGCATCACGGCACCAAGTGTTGCTACAACAACACGCAATCCAGCACGAACATTTGCAGCTCCACATACTATCTGTTTAACACCCATAGCACCAAGATCAACTTGACAAATATTTAGTTTATCTGCATCTGGATGTTTTTGACACTCCAAAACCTGACCAAAAACGATCTTTTCAGGCACACGATAGTTATGGACTCTATCAACTTCCAATCCAATAGAGTTTAACGTTTTTGCAATCTCATCTGTTGATATATTGCGTAAATCTATCCACTCATTTAACCAAGATTTTGTTATGATCATTGAAATTGCTCCAGTAATTTAATATCACCTTCAAACAGTGCACGAAGGTCTCCGATTTGATGAATAAGCATTGCAAAACGCTCTACTCCCAGTCCAAAAGCATAACCACTTACATTTTTATATTCTACTGCTTCAAATACATTTGGATCTACAATACCACATCCAAGCACTTCAAGCCAACCAGTATGAGAACATACACGACATCCGTTCCCTTTACAAAATACACATGAGATATCTACTTCTGCAGATGGTTCGGTAAAAGGGAAAAATGATGGTCTAAAACGAACATCAACATCACCAAACATATATTTAAGAAAATCTTCTAAGATAAATTTTAAATTTGCAAAAGAGACTTTTCCCTCCTCATCTACTACAAGCCCTTCTATCTGATGAAACATCGGTGTATGTGTCAAATCATAGTCACGACGAAACACTGCACCAGGAGCAATCATACGAATAGGTGGTTGCGTGTTCATCATTGTACGAATCTGTACTGGTGAAGTATGGGTACGAAGCAACATCTCATCTTTAAAGTAAAATGTATCTTGCATATCACGAGCTGGATGATATTTTGGAAGATTAAGTGCTTCAAAATTGTGAAAATCATCTTCAACGATCTGCCCAGTTTTTACAGCAAAATTCATAGATGAAAAATACTCTACAATTCTATCCATAGTTTCCATCACAGGATGAAGTGCTCCTGCTGAACTTTTTGTACTGTAGAGTGAAACATCGATCGCTTCAGCTTTCATAGCTTCTTGCAATTCTTGCGTTTGCAGTACTATTTTACGTGCTGTAAGTTCATTCATTAATGCTGATTTATGTTTATTTAGTTCTTTAGCAAATTGCCCTTTTTGCTCATTCGGCACATCTTTCATTTTAGCAAATTCAGCTGCTAGAACACCTTTTTTACCAAATATAGCAACGCGTATCTCTTCTAAAGCATGTACACTACCTGCTCCGTTTATTTTATCGTACCACTCTTTCAACAGTGAGTCTCCATATCTATCTAAAATTTTTAAGAGATTATACTCAAAAATTTGTTATAAATAGCTTCATCGAAACAATAGTGTGGTATAATCAAAGAAAAACAAGGATCTACTAATGTGTCTATTTTGTAAAATTATAAATAAAGAGATTCCATCAAATATTGTTGCTGAAGACAACAACTGCCTAGCATTTCATGATATCAATCCAAAAGCACCAGTGCATGTGCTTGTCATACCAAAACAACATATTGAGAGTTTTAATGAGGTTTCAGCTCAAACAATGGGTGAGATCACACTCTTTACACAACAAGTAGCAAAAGAGCTTGGAATCAATAAAAGTGGCTATCGACTCATTACAAATATTGGAGAGAATGGAGGACAAGAGGTAAAGCATCTCCATTTTCATCTTTTAGGTGGAGCAAAACTCAAATGGGAACATTTAAGTGATGCTGATCCAAAAGATTTTATTTAAACTATGTATATGTTGTAGCTTTATTTTTTAGCTACAACACGCATCTATTTCACCAAGATCTATCGTTGATCCTCCACCACTAATCATCTCTTCATTTTCACGAATAGTTGTACCATTATGAACAATCGTATAAGTAATTTTGGTTGTATCTCTAATAGTATTGATTGTAGAGCAATATGTCTCAACAGAAGCCATCACCCAACGTGCAGCTTGTAGATCGTCACCATCAGAGTCAAAAGAGTAGTTAAGATGCAATTGAACAAATTTTCTTGGATGATCCTCAGCACGTACCACCTCACCCTCAACAACAAGGTTGGATACACTGTGCCCCTGATTTTTTGGGATCAATACAATATCTGTTGCACTACATGTTATCAAACCTGATAAAAAGTATTCCACAGGAGAGATTACAGGACAATCTATAATAAAACTAGACTTTGCAGTCTTTGCTTCAAATTTCATCGCTTCTTTATGTGAAACAGTTACTTTCATATCTATTTTCCTTGTAAATAATCTGCAAAATATTGTAATTGTTCTTGAGTACGTTGTGTTGCTGTACCACCTTGTGATGTTCTGGCATTCATAGAGTGACGAAGTCCAAGGTATTCCATCACATCTTCATTGATACGTTCATCAATCTCTTTAAGATATTTAAAATCGATTTTTGAAAGATCAACACCAAGCTCTTCCCCTTTGGCAACTGCACGACCTGTAATAAAGTGCGCTTCTCTAAATGGAATACCACATTTCTCGACCAAATAATCGGCTAAATCTGTAGCACTTAAATGTCCAATAGCACAAGCATTTTCCATATTATGTGTTTTTACTTCCATAGTTCTTATCGCTTCTTTAAGAATCTCTAATGAAAGTTCAGCCGTCTCAACAGCATCAAACACTCCCTCTTTATCCTCTTGCGTGTCTTTATTGTATGCTAGTGGAAGTCCTTTCATAACTGTTAAAAGCCCAACCAAAGCACCATAAACACGTCCAGTCTTTCCACGAAGCAATTCTGGTACATCCGGGTTTTTCTTTTGTGGCATAATAGAGCTTCCTGTTGAATATTCATCAGAAAGTTCTACAAAACCAAACTCATAACTTGACCATAAGATAAGTTCTTCTGAGAGGCGTGAAATGTGCATCATCATTGTTGAAATATTAAATAATATCTCTAAAGCAAAATCTCTGTCACTTACAGTATCTAAGCAGTTTACACTTACACTATCAAATCCTAAAAGCTTTGCTGTAAGCTCTCTGTCTACATTGTGTGGTGTACCAGCAAGTGCAGCACATCCAAGTGGAGAGATATTGTTACGTTCATACGAACTTTCAAAGCGTTCAATATCACGCTTAAACATAGAAAGATATGCTCCTAAATGAAAACCAAAGTTGATAGGTTGTGCATGTTGTAAATGTGTCATACCTGGGATCAATGTTTGAGTGTGCTTTGAAGCAACCTCTAAGATCACCTCCATAAGCTCTTTAATTGCACTACTGATCTCTTTGTTCTTACGAAGAACATAACGACGAAAATCAACAGCAACCTGATCATTTCTACTTCGTGCAGTATGGAGTTTTTTTCCTGTATCACCAATGATCTCTGTAAGGCGTTTTTCAATCCCCATATGAAGATCTTCATCAGATATTTTCCATTCAAAACTACCAGATTCTATCTCTTGTTGTACTTGATCTAAACCTTTTTTGATCGCCTCAAGTTCCTCTTGTGTCAAGATCCCTTGTTGTGCCAACATCGTTGCGTGTGCACGTGATCCTTCAATATCTTCTTTATAAAGTTTTCTATCAAACATAATTGAAGCATTAAACTCATCAAGTAGATTTGAAGCACCACTGCTAAAGCGTCCTGACCACATTTTTTCCATATTTTTTCCTTCTTTGTATATTCTATTTTATAATTGATATTTTGTCATCAATTCATCATCAACCCATAAGCCACGCTCTTGTAATGATGCCATTACAGATGGTGTACAATCTACATCATCTGGCCATCTGCGTGTAAATCCATCGATTGCATTTTTATTTGTTCCATCAACACCAACCATCAACCCTGTAACAAAAATGTCACGTTGTGCATCAATATTGTTTGTAACACGCCACACCAACATATACGGGTTATCAATATCATTTTTTGCATCATCAACAAAAACAACGATACGCATATACTGACTTAAAGCCAATAAACTCTCAAAATACTCTTGAACTTTTTTTGCTTTATGCACACTAATGACAGTGATAGGGTTTGGTGTATCTGTCATATATTGTTTCACACCTGTTACATCTGAGATAAGATTATGGATCTTTTCATATAACGTAGCATCATCTATGATCTGAGGTGCTTCTGAAGCATTGTTTTTTGTTGCATCGATCCCTAACTTTCCACCTACTAAACTCTCATCAGAAGAGTGATCTAGTGCATCTAAAATCCCCTCAGTGATAAACATAGATTTTGGTGAAAAACGCTCAAGAACATAACGAGATATAGCCTCATAATCTTCAAGTTCTGGTGCTTGTTCATCAACAAAGATTGCGTGTTTTACAAAACTCATCTGTCCTGCACCCCAAAAAGCGTGCATAAACTGTTTTGCATGACCCTTATAAAGTGGTTGCATTTTTGCTAAGATAAGGTTATGAAACCCTCCATTTTCAGGCATATGATAGTCTAAAAGATCTGGTGTTGTTGTTTTAAGTAATGGAAAAAAGATCTTTCCTGTTGCCCATCCCATATATTTATCTTCTAGTGGTGGTTTTCCAACAACAGTAGCAACAAACACAGGGTCTTTTTTGGTTGTAATAGCACTCACTTCCATAACAGGATATGGTTCTTCAAGAGTATAGTATCCTGTATGATCTCCAAAAGGACCCTCTATTTTCATCTCACTTGGATCAACCCATCCCTCTATAACATAATCAACATCACGAGGAATATACAATGGAGTTGTTAAAGACTTAACAAGTTGTGCTGGTTTTTTTGTAATCAATCCATACATTAAGAGTTCATTTACTCCATAAGGTAATGGTGCTGTTGCACACCATGTATAGAGTGGATCACCACCAATAGCAACCGACACAGGCATCTTTTTACCAGCCTTTTGATACTGATCAAAAAAGTGTGAAGAATCTTTATGGATTTGCCAGTGCATACCAAGATGGTTTTTATCATATACTTGAAGTCTGTACATACCAAGATTAACCATCTCACCATCAAGAGATTGTGTATACACCTGCCCCATAGTGATAAAAGGACCACCATCTTGTTCCCATGTAGTCAAAACTGGCATTTTATACAGATCTACATTATCATCAAGATATTTAACAGCTTGACACTCTCCTGTACCACTTAAACGTTTTGGGAAAATATTTTTAAGTGCAAAGAGTTCACTTGCCATCGAAAGCTTTTGAGAAAAACTCGCAGGTGGTTTCATATGTAATAATTTGGTAATCTCATCTGCAACACTCTCTATAGTGCGACCAAAAAGAAGTTCACACCGTTTATACGAGCCAAAAAGGTTCATAACAACAGGAGTGTCAAATTTTGTACCACTTTTTTTATCAACCACATTAGTAAAAAGAAGTGCATCACCACCATCTTTTTTCTTCACTTCTGCATATGCTATATGTGGAATCTCAAGATAGATATCAAGTTCATCTTCAATAACACGCAACTGATTATTTTTTTCTAAAAGTTTTATTGCATTTTTCATAATTTCATACTTTTTTTCTTTGTATTATATCATTTATTGTAATAATCTCGAAACGTTAATTTTCCCATAACCGGTATAACGATCAAATCCATTTGCATCATAATAATCACCTATTTTATCTGATGTATTATGTAAAAGTTCTACCACTTCATCATGTGTTAGATTTGGATATTTTTGTAATAACAATGCCAAAACACCACTTACCACAGGTGCAGCAGCCGAAGTCCCAACAAACTTACCATCATATAAAATATAATCTCCACTATTCTCACCAGCATACCCAGAGAGATCGAGTGTTGTCATTGCTGTATAGTACCCACCAGGAGCCATTACATCGAGTGCATTTCCATAATTACTATACGATGCACGTTCATTGGTTCTATCTGTTGCACCTACTGAGATAACAGATGGGATTTCTGATTCATCATTTATTCCAGAACTATCAAGATCAAGTCCATCATTACCTACTGCAAAAACTACCAGTGTTCCTTTGCCACCTCGTCCATACTTAGAGAGATATTCTATCTCATCTACAACAGCATCAGAAACACCATATGTTCCCCAACTACAACTAATAATATCAGCTCCCAAATCATTCGCTTTTTCAAAAAGCTCTATCACTTCACTATCTGTCATAGAACTTTTATATTTTAAAAAGATAATCGATGATTCATAGGCAATACCCAAAATCCCTTTTTCATTATATCGTGCACCAATTAATCCTGTAACTGCTGTTCCGTGATAATCTTCACTATTTGAAGGGGTTACATCTGTCGTTTTAGATGAAAGATCATATGTTGCATAGAGCGCAGATTGTAAATCTTGATGATACATATCAAGCCCATCATCAATAATCGCTACTTTTACTCCAATCCCACTATATTGTTCTTGAGGCATATGAATATGAGCATCTGAGTCAATTCGATGATCGTAATAAAACTGTGAATCTTTATACATATACCATTGCTGATACTGATATGGTTCTAAATATCGTGTTTGTGTTGTTGTATTTTGCTCTATATCATCTGGTTCTTCTATCAAAGGAGTGGTATCATTTACATCTCCAATATAAACCACTTCAACATCAGACTGACATCCAGATAATAAAAGTGTCAGCAGTGATGTAGCAAACAAAGATCGTTGTACAATATTCATCTTCTCATCCTTTTTTGTAAAAGGTTTGGATGTGCAAACACAACATCTTTTTCAAGATAAAGTTGATTTGCCAATGAGAGAGTTTGCTGTTTTGATGGTGTTCGTACCAAAAAGAGTGATGATCCATACTGTTTTACCAACTCAAGATTATAACGTTCTAACAACGTTTGAATCTGTTTTGGATCTTTGAGCTTTAACAATATCTCATCATTAACTCCCACAACACGACCTTGTGATGTTTCATAATAATCAAATGATCCACCAGCACGCAATGTTGTCTGAACAGGCGTCAATGTAATTTTATGTCCCGACTTATAATAAAAACTCTCTTGAGCACCATATAATAATGCTCCTGCAAATAATAATACAACTATTTTTTTCATCATTACAACCTTTGTGGCATCTCCTCTTTAAAAGCAACACTTTGTGCTTTTTCAAGCAACTGCAATGCTCCTTGTTCAATCATCTTTTGTGCCATTTGTTTTCCTATTGTTGCACTTGCATCTTTAGCAACACGCAACTGATCTTTCATTATATGTGTTCCATCACTATATCCAAGCATAACACGCAATACAACATCATTACCATCGATAACAGCATTACACGCAACAGGAGCTGAACATCCAGCTTCTATCTGTGCTACAAAATCTCTTTCAATTTGTGTACACAACAATGTATCTTCATCGTTTAAAAACTCTGCAATTGTACGTGCTAGAGCATTATTAGAAACAATCTGTATACCAAGTGCAGCCTGCCCCATAGGAGGAATCATCATATCTAATGAAAGTTTTTGTGTGTATGGAATATCTTTTATAAGATCAAGTCGATGCAAACCAATATATGCCAAGATGATAGCATCATATTGCCCCTCTTGAAGTTTTCTCAGACGAGTATTTACATTTCCACGTAAATCTTTTACTTTTAAATCTGGTCGTTTTGCTAAAAGTTGCATCCTTCTTCGCAATGATGTTGTTCCAACTACAGCACCATGAGGAAGATCTTCAAGTGTCGCATATGTGTGTGACAAGAAAAGGTCACTTTGATCTTGACGTTTTGTAACAGCAACAAGCTCTAAACCATCTGGCATATATGTTGGTACATCTTTTAATGAATGTACTGCCATATCTGCTTTACCTGCAAGCATGGCATCTTCAAGCTCTTTGGTAAAATGCCCTTTTCCACCGATAAGTGCTAGTGGCTTATCAAGCACTTTATCCCCATTACTTACTATTTCATTAAGTACTACTTCAACATCACTAAATGCTTCTTCAATACGCTCTTTTACGTGATATGCCTGCCATAGTGCAAGTTGTGATGTACGTGTTGCTATTACAAGTTTTTTCATCATTTCACCGTTTTATACTTTTTCTTTGTATGGTCGAGCTTTCCATCCAAATATACAGTAGGTGTTCCTGCAACAAGTAACTCTTTTGCTACTTGTTCATCCTCTTTTACAATTGCTAAAACACGTTTATCAGCTATATCTTTTGTTGTGATATTTGTTCCCACAGCACTATTAAATGCAGCTAAAATCTTTTTAACATCACGTTCACTTGGGCTAATTCGTACATTATACATTTTCAAGACAACATCTTTTTTTCCTTGTAACTCAGCAGCAATAGCAGCTTTTACCAAAGTTACAGAAGCAGGATGGATACGAGCTAAAGGAAGATGATAGTAATATATAGCAAATTTTTTAGGGTCTTGTTTCATCTCTTTTATAGCACCTGGAACAAATCTTCTACAAAATGGACATAAAGGATCTGAAAAGATTATAACCTTGTGTTTTGCATCAGCATTACCATACAAGAGTGCATGTTTTTTATATTGTGCAGATTTTACATCAGGTTTTATCTCTTGTGACATATCTGCTAAGGTATCCATATTTATCAAAGTTTTTGTAATCATCGTCCCATTTGAAAACCAGATCATGCGTTGAGATACCTCTTTTTTAGGTTGTGCTTTAAGATGTGCACTTACATCTACAATATATCCATTCCACCCAGGAAGATCTTTCAATGGTACTATATCACTAACATGTACCTGTACCGATTGTAATGCCGGATTATCACTAAATTCATCACTTAAAAAATCTTCTATTTTTTCACTTGGTGTTGTTGCACCATATGCCAAACTACTTAATAGTAGTGTTGTGCTCAATAATTTCCACATCGATAACATCTGAATCCTTTGTATGGTTTTGCTCTTCAAATGAAGAGTTACATGAGTTAGATTGTACATTATAACGGTTAACAATCATACTTGTTATAGTTGTAAATTGCAATAGCAATCCTATAATATCAGTTAAAAAGCCTGGTATTATTAATAAAAATGCACCTAAAAGTGTAAAAAGATTTAAACGCTCAAACTGTTCTACATCGATACAGTTTAGCGATACAGCTCTCATATTTTCAACAAGAGTATGGCGAAAATTAACTAAAATAGATATGCCAATAAAAGCACTTATTATAATCTCAAAAAATGTTGCAAGTCCACCAATAGCTGAAGAGATATTTGTTGAGACAAGTACCTCCAAAAAAAGGTATATTAAAAAATAGATCATGAAAGGTGTTCCATCACTACACTTAATATATCATCTTTTGCAACAGCATCTTTTTGTTTGGTTGCACGTGTATAAAGTTGCACATTACCATTTACAAGCTCTTTTCCAATAATAACAGTATATGGAAAGCCGATAAGTTCTGCATCTTTCATCTTAAAGCCAAAACGCTCTTTTCTGTCATCTAGCATCACTTCTACACCAGCATCTTGAAGCTCTTGGTAAAGTTTTTCACCCACAGCAACCTGCTCTTCATCTTTAATATTACTTATCATAATATTTACCATATATGGAGCAGTTGCAGGTGTCCAAATACAACCATTTTCATCATGATGTTGTTCAATAACAGCTGCAACCAAACGGCTTACACCCATACCATATGTTCCCATAATAAAGGGCTGAGATTTTCCATTTTCATCTAAAAATTCAGCTTTGAGTGCTTGTGAGTAAGTCGTACCAAGTTTAAAAATATGCCCTACTTCTATCCCTTTGGTAAAAGAGAGTGTACCATCACAATGTGGGCAGATATCACCCTCATTGACTTCAGCAATATCAGCAAAATATGCAACTTCTGAGATAACACTAAGATCTACACCAACAAAATGGTAATCTTTTTCATTTGCTCCACAAATAAGATTTTGTGCATTTTTAAGATCAGTATCTATTACATGTTTTGCTTTATCTTGATCTAGTGGTCCAATAAATCCAGGAACAAGTCCAATCTCAGCAAGTTCTTCCTCTGTCACATCAACAATATCTAGTGCATCTGTTGCATTGAGTGCTTTTACCTCTTGAAGATTATCACATCCACGTACAAAGAAAAGAACAATCTCGCTCTCATCCTCATACACTACCCTTTTTGCTACACATTTTACTGTATAGTACGGATCTACTTTAAAAAACTCAGCAAGATCATCGATCGTTTTTGTATCTGGTGTTAAAAACTTGTTAAATTCAGCTTCTGGAGCTTCAGGGATACTTCCTCTTGCACTGCGTGAAGCGGCTTCAATATTTGCACCATATTCACATTTTGAACACACAGCAATAGTATCTTCTCCACTATCAGCTAAAACCATAAGCTCTTTTGATCCACTTCCACCAATAGCACCACTATCAGCTTCAACAACACGAAAATCAAGTCCCAAACGTGTTAAAATCTTTTTATATGCTGCTTCCATAGCATCAAATTCACGATCCAAATCTTGCGTGTTTGCATGAAAAGAGTACCCATCTTTCATAATAAATTCACGACCACGCATCAAACCAAATCTTGGACGCGCTTCATCACGGAACTTTGTTTTGATCTGATATAAATTTAGTGGAAGATTTTTATAGCTGGTGATTCTATTACGAACAAGATCAACCATCATCTCTTCATGCGTTGGTCCAAGAACAAAGAGATTCTCTTTTCTATCTTTAAAACGTAAAAGCTCTTTACCAAACTTCTCTATACGACCACTTTCAGCCCACAGATCAGCAGGTGTTACAAAAGAGAGTTCAACCTCTTGTGCACCCACTTTACTCATCTCTTCATTGATAATATTTTCAATCTTTTTAATAACTCTTTTTGCCAAAGGCATATAATTATACAAACCTGATGCAACTTGAGAGATAAAACCTGCTCGAGCTAAAAATATATGACTTGGAAGTGTTGCATCGCTTGGTGCTTCTTTTGTTGTTGGTATAAATGCTCTAGTTCTTCTCATACATATCCTTTTTTTGAATCATATTTGCTACAGTATCACTAAGAAGTGTACTTACCTTGTCTTCAGATGAATTACGAATATTATGCACAATTTCATGTAAAAAACGTTTCAATGTTTGCTCTGCCATTTTATGGATTTGATCTTCATACTCTTTTGGAATATACTTAGCTTTTATCACCCTTTGAGTCTCTTCATCAGCAGCCTTTTGTGCTCGTTGATACAACTCTTTGATAATAGGTTCAACATCTTGCATATTAAGCCATTCAAAAAATGCAACAACTTCTCTTCCTACGATCCCATGTGCAGCACGAGCTGAAGTTTCTCTATGTGAAATATTTTGATCTACAATAACTTTTAAATCATCTATCACATACAAATGGATCTTTTCACCTTTATGGTAATTAATATCACGAGGTAATGCTAAATCAAACCAATAACGTTCAAAATCTTTTGGCTCGATAATCTCATCGGTAATAATAGGTTCATTTGATGATGTAGCAGTAAAAAGGATTTCAAACTCATTAACAGCCTGAGCAAGATCTTCAAATGGTAATACTTTAGTATTGCACTCTTGTGCCAACTCTTGCGCTTTATGGAATGTTCTATTCATAATATAAACATCAGCACCACCACTAACAAGATGTTTAGCAGTGATCTCACTCATTTCACCAACACCAATTACAAGCGCTTTTTTCCCTTTAATATCTACTAAAGATTTTAACTGACTTACTGCAACACTTGCCATAGAAACAGGTTTAGAAGAGATATCTGTAGCATTTCTAACACTAGCAGCACATTGAAATGCTGACTTCATTGCCCGTGCAAGTTTTTTTCCACAATAGCCATTATCGTAAGCAAAACGAAATGCATCTTTTAACTGCCCTACAATCTGTGTTTCACCTACAACCATAGAATCTAAAGAGGAAGCTACCATAAAAAGGTGATGGATTGCTGAAGCATCATCAAAAATATCAGCACGCCCTTGAAGCTCTTCAGTTGAAATACCAGAACGACGAGATAACATTGCAAATATATGTTCAGTTGCTTGTGGAATATCATTACAGTTACATAATACTTCCATTCTATTACATGTTGATATTAAAATCACCTCAGAGATTGCTTCACATGCACTTATGACACCTAAACACCCTTTTTTACTTTCGTTATCAGGATATGTGAGCTTCTCTCTTATCTCCATTGTAGAATTTTTATGGGTAAAACTTATATTTAAATAGTGCATCAGTAACTTCTTTTTATCATAGTATCTAAAATAGCAATCAGCTCATCTTCACCAGCCATTGCTTCTTGAGCTTCCAAAGAGAGTTGCTGTGCCAGTGCAAAAGATTGTTCTATTGTTTTGTGCTGATCCATTTTTTGTACAATCCATTGTGTATCTTCTAAAGATATTTTTTTTCCATGTAAAGAGATCAGTTTTTGCTGATCCTTCTGAGAAAGTTTATGATAGAGGTAGATATATGGTAAGGTACATTTCCCTTCTACAAAATCATTCATAGCAGGTTTGCCTAATGTTTTTTCATCTGCCGTAATATCTAAAATATCATCAATAATTTGAAAAGACAATCCTAAATTTCTTCCATATATTGCATATTTTTGTGCATCTTTTCCAGACAAGAGTGCTGCTGCTGATGATGCAGCTTCAATAAGAGTTGCAGTTTTAAGATATAACATATCAAGATAACGTTTCTCATCTGCATTAAAAGACTCAGCCATTTTAACATCCATCATCTCTCCTATTGAGAGTGCTGTAACAGATGAAGCAATAGTTTTTGCAACCTCTTTATCAAATCCAACAAGTTCTGTAAAGGCCTTTGAATAAAGAACATCACCAAGCATTACAGCTGTTTTACTCCCTTGTGTTGCATTGACTGATGCAACACCTCTGCGTGTCATTGCATCATCAATCACATCATCATGCAATAATGATGCTGCATGAATAAGTTCAACTATTGCAGCCAACAAAGGGGCTTGTTGATGCTCTTTTGCAATTTTTAATATAAGTTTTGCACGTAAACGTTTACCACCTTGAAGTGTTTGAAAAAGGCGTGTAACCTCATCATACCCACATTCATCTACTAATCTTACAATTTCTGATTCTACTCTTTGCATATCTATACTTCTTATTTTAGTTAAGGTATTCTAATTTTATCTGACTCTTATCATCCCACAAAAGAACCTCAAAGAGTGCTTCATTTTTTTTATAATCAAACTTTTTAAATTTAACTAACAAATAAGGAACACGAAACGCATCGGCTCCTCGAGGTTTTAACTCAACTCGAAAACTTTGATTTGTTGTATTGAGTGACAAAACATTCTGTGCAACAGATCTGTCGTAAGAATGAAAAACAACTAAACCATCATTTATATACAGTGTCCATCTAAATGTAAAAAGTCTTTCATAACTCGCATATTTTACAAGAATTTTCTTTTGCTCATCTTTTTTTAAAGATATTTGTTTTATATCTATGAAATCGTTTCCAAAACTCACACATGCAAAAACAGTTGCAAGTACTAATCCTTGTAAAAATGCTCGCACAATAATCAACTATTCACTTTGAGAAAGTACATTCCCCATAAGCTCTATATAAAGTGATTTTGCTTTTGTATCACATGCATCTTGATTTTGCACTTGATAACTTTGGATAGCTTTATGTATATCATCACCAACATGTTCTTCTAGTAACAATTCCATCACTGCAACTTTTTCTATAAATGCTTCAAGTTCCTGACGAACGATATCGTTGTTTGCATTAAAAACAACATCCATAAATTTTGACTTTGGTGATCCTCCAAAAAGATCATCTTCATCTTCAAAAAGTGCTGCATACTTACTCATTTTATAGTTCCTTCATGTAGTATTTTTCTTATTTTGGTGATTATAACAAAGTTTACTTAATGATTTGTGTACCTACACCTTCTGATGTAAAAAGTTCTAATAACATAGAATGTTCAAGGCGTCCATCAATAATATGTGCTTTTTGCACACCACCATCTATGGCTTCTAAACACGCATCTACTTTTGGCACCATACCACCATGGATAACACCCTCTTGTTTCAGTTTTTCTACCTCAGCCTTTGTTAATGATGGCAATAGATTTTTTTCATTGTCTAAAACACCTGCTGTATCTGTTAAAAAAATAATTTTATTTGCACCTATCGCTTTTGCCACATAAGATGCACACAAATCAGCATTAATATTGTACCCAGGATGCCCCATCTCTTCACCAGCTGCAATAGGAGCAATAACAGGGATAAAACCATCTTTTACAAGATTTGTTACAACATCAGCTTTTACATCTATAATATTTCCTGTCAATCCCCATTTTGCAAAATCCTTTGCTTTTGCTGTAATAAAGTGGGCATCCTTACCACTAATCCCTATCGCTTTGGCATCAAAAGAATTAAGCAATGAAACAATCTCTTTATTGATTTCACCACTTAAAATCATCTCAACAATACGCATTGTCTCTTTTGTAGTAACACGCTGACCCTCTATAAACTTTGTATCAATCTTTAAAGCATCAAGCATATCAGTGATCTTTTTTCCACCACCATGCACAATAACAGGTTTAATTCCAACTAAGTGCATCAGTAAAATATCTTCTGCAAACTTCTCTTTGAGTTGTGGTGATGTCTGTGCAGAACCACCATATTTGATAACAACAATCTCTTTTCTAAACTCTCTGATAAATGGCAGAGCGTCTAAAAGTGTTTTTACTGTTTCGATCTTTGCTTTCACTCCCACTCCTATACGTTAAATCTAAAGTGCATTACATCACCATCTTGAACAATATACTCTTTTCCTTCAAGACGCATTTTACCTGCTTCTTTCGCTCCTGCTTCACCACCATACTTAATGAAATCTTCATAGCTAATCACTTCAGCACGGATAAACCCTTTTTCAAAATCATTATGGATCGCTGCTGCTGCACGAGGAGCAGTTGAATTTTTGCGAATAGTCCAAGAACGAACCTCTTTAACACCAGCTGTAAAATAGCTCATTAAACCAAGTTTATCAAAACCTTTATGGATGATTTGTTCAAGTCCTGACTCTTCAACACCAAGTTCATCTAAAAACTCTTTTGCTTCATCCTCTTCAAGACCAATAAGTTCTTCTTCCACTTTTGCACACAATTTAATAAGTTCACAATTGTTTTTTGCTGCGTGTTGGCGAAGTGCTTTTACATACTCATTATCTTCTAAAAGTCCATCTTCATCTGTGTTTGCACCATACATAATCTCTTTATCTGTTAAAAAGCGAACTTCACGTGCAAGTTGTTTATACTCATCACTATCAGCTTTTTCAAAATTACGTGCTAAATTTCCATCACCCAAAAACTCTAAAAGCTCTTCTGCAACTTCTAAGATCCCTTTTGCACTTTTATCAGCCTTTGCCTGTTTTTTCAAACGCTCTATACGATTTGAAAGTACTTCAATATCTGCTAAAATCAACTCACCTTCGATAATCTCAACATCACGAAGTGGATCAATGCTTCCTTCGTTGTGCACAATATTTTCATCCTCAAAACAACGAACTATCTGCAAAATAACTTCTGTTTCACGGATATTTGAAAGAAACTTGTTTCCAAGTCCTTCCCCTTTTGAAGCACCCTTTACAAGACCTGCAATATCAACAAAATCCAAAGTTGAATATTGGATACGTTCTGGATTAACAATTTTTGCTAGTTCACCTAAACGCTTATCAGGTACAGGAACAACTGCTTTATTTGGCTCTATCGTACAAAATGGATAGTTTGCCGCCTCTGCATTTTGTGCTTTTGTCAATGCATTAAAAGTTGTTGATTTACCTACGTTTGGAAGTCCTACTAAGCCTATTGCTAATCCCATAATTACCCTTTATAAAAAGTTTTTTGCAATTATAGCTAAGTAAAATTAAAATTGAGCGTGATACAATACTATCATGAAAAACAAGGAGTATACATGAGTATTTTACTAGAGTTTGCGATGTTTCCGACATCAGATAATTGTCGAGAAGGAGCATCTGTTTCAAAACAAGTTGCAAAGATTATCGATGCTATTGATAAAAGTGGTGTCAATTATAAACTTACACCAATGGGAACAATTGTTGAAACTGACACAATGGATGAAGCATTAGCTATTATAAAACTTGCATACGAGCAAGTTAAAGATTGTGAACGTGTGTACTCTTCATTAAAGTTTGATATTCGACACAACAGTGAAAATAGGTTAAAAACAAAAATAGCTTCTGTTGAAAAAAACATAGGTAGAACGATCAACACATGATATTAATATATCCTTAACATTGCAATGATACAATCAAAAAAAAATAACATAAGGATGTTTTTATGAAACTCTTACCAATATTAAGTTTACTAACACTCAGTGCAACACTTTTTGCACAAACACCAGAACAAATTTTTGATGCAAAATGTACAATGTGTCATATTAAAACACGACCTCAAGATTCATCAACACTGATTGCACCTCCTATTATGGGTGTAATGCGTCATATGAAAATGGAGTTAGATTCAAAACAAAAAGTTGTTGCATTTATTAGTGATTATGTACTTAATCCATCAAAAGAAAAAGCATTATGCAGACCACAAAAAGTAGAACATTTTGGTGTAATGCCTTCACAAAAAGGTAATATTACAAAAGAGGAACTCCAACAAGTTGCAAGTTGGCTGTATGATACATACCCATCAAGAAATTTCAAAGGTGGTATGATGCATGGTAAAGGTATGATGCAAGG
>Ga0256843_1001707_pt1 | contig 16866 bp, 29 predicted proteins | sample AlvinellametaG_FD_191572 | JGI IMG/M metagenome (GOLD analysis project Ga0256843, IMG submission 191572) | Pompeii worm associated microbial communities from hydrothermal vent at the East Pacific Rise, Pacific Ocean - Alvinella | ecosystem: Host-associated > Annelida > Integument > Unclassified ... | reverse complement strand
GAGTGTTTTAGTTTTAATCAAAGGACTTATTGTTTAAAACCTCTTGATATGCCACACGCAAAACCGACTCTTGAAGCTCTCTTTTTCGTAAACGCCCTAAAAAAAGGCAAAAAACCTATAAAAATAGATATTCCTAAAAAAGAGCTTGAAATACCCGAAATTATCGTAGAAGCTAAATGTCTTACCAAAAAATTCGGCAGTTTTATAGCTGACGATTGTATAGATTTGACTCTTAAAAAAGGTGAAATTTTAGGGCTTTTAGGAGCAAACGGAGCCGGAAAAACGACTCTTATTAAAATGCTTCTTGGGCTCTATCCGATAGATGCGGGTGAATTGAAACTTCTTGGAACTCCAATTAAGTCTTATAAAGACAGAATAAAACTAAAAAGCAAAATCGGATACGTCTCTCAGCTTTTTTCATTGTATAAAGATTTGACTATTATCGAAAATCTCAAATATTTCGGTAAAATGTATAAACTCTCAAACAGCGAAATAAACAAAAGAATAGAGGAATATTCAACGCTTCTGGGGTTTAAAGAATACCTGAACTACTTTCCAAAAGACGTCCCTCTTGGGATAAATCAGCGTTTTTCGGTAGCGGCCGCTTTGATGCACGACCCGGTTGTTTTGTTTTTGGACGAACCTACAAGCGGAGTGGATACGATAGCAAGGGCCGCTTTTTGGAAGATGCTTAAAAAAATAAAAGAAAATTGGAAAATCGCTATTTTAATTACGACTCATTATATGAGCGAAGCGGAATATTGCGATAGAGTCGTTGTATTAAAACAAGGCAAAAAAATAGTGGACGAAGAGGTAAAAAAACTTCACGAACAATTCCCGGGACTTAGTTTTGAAGAGATATTCCTTGAATTTTATAAGGAAAACCGATGAGACTTCATGTAATAAAAGCGTATTTGAAAAAAGAGTTTATAGACCTTGTAAGAAGTAAAATGATTATTCTTGTCTATTTTGTGCCGAGTTTGATTATTTTTCTTTTCGGATACGGGCTTAAACTCGAAATTACCCACGCAAAAACGATGATTATCGATAGAGACAACACTCCTTTGTCTCTTAAAATTGTCAATTCTTTCGAGCATTCCAAATATTTCGACACTCAGGTAAAAGCCATAAGCGACAACGAAGCCCTTAAACTTTTCAAAAAAGCCAAGCTTGACGTTTTGATAATTATCCCTCCTTCTTTTCAAAAAAATCTGTTACATCAAAAAAAAGCCCAGGTCGGTGTCTATATCGACGGATCGTTTCCTCTTAGAGCCTTGACTCTTGAAGGATATGTTAAGGGGATGTTTTTGCATATTTTAGGAGACAAAGCGCCCGTTAAAAAAATAATTTTAGTCAATCAAAGAAATATGTTTAACGAATCCTTGCGCGATGCAAACGCTTTTATTCCGGGGGTTATAGGTCTTGTGCTGCTGATTGCTCCGGCGGTTTTGGCGGCACTTGTAATAGTCAAGGAAAAAGAGCAGGGTACTATTTTTAATTTTTACTCTTCTCCAGTTAGTAAAACCGAATTTTTGATAGCGAAATTAACTCCTCCATTTTTACTTCACAGCGTTAATATTTTTATTCTGTTTTTGTGGGCGACTTATTATTTTGACGTGCCTTTTAGGGGAAGTTTTCTTCTTTTTTGGATAGCGGCTGAGATTTTTGTGTTTGTGAGTGTTGGAATCGGGCTTTTGGTATCGGTTTTTACTTCTACGCAAATTGCCGCACTGATTTTGACGGTTATTTTGACCGTAGTGCCCGGATTTTTGTATTCGGGGATTTTGATGCCGATATCCTCAATGGATAAAATTTCTCAAATCGAAGCTCACGCGTTTCCGATTATGTATTTCAATCATATCTCTTATGACAGCTTTTTGGTGGGAGCCGGTTTTTCTTCGGCGCTTAATTTGGAATATTTGGCTGTGCTTTTTATATACGGAGCCGTTTTATTTTTGCTGGGACTTTTATTTCTCAAAAAGGCTATCAAATGAGATTTTTAGCCATTATGAAAAAAGATATTTTGATACTTCTAAGAAACACGGCTTTAATGCTTTTTTTGATTTATATTTTTACGCTTGATATTTATCTGGCCGGAATAGGCATAAAGGTAAAGCCTCAGCATGTAAGTGTGGGGTATGTCGATTATTCCAACTCTTTAATAGTAAATAAAATCTTGACTCATCTCCATAAGCCCGAATTTCAAACACCAAAAAGATTTTTAAACGAAGAAGCACTAAAAAAGGCAATAGAAAACAAAAAAATAATGGTTGGACTTGTATTTGATAGCGATTTTGCAAAAAACTACTATAAAACCGGAAAATCCCAGGTAAACGTACTCATAGATTCAACCGCCGCAGCCCAGGCGCAAGTGACGGTAATTTATCTAAACGAAATTTTAGCGCGGTTTGTAAATTTGCACTTTCCTCTTTCCATTCAAACACATCGGCTTTTTAACCAAAACTCAAACTCCACCTGGTTTATGAGTCTGGCGGAGCTTATGAGCGATGTGGTGCTTTTGGTGCTTTTGCTGGTAGCCACCGTTTTTGTAAAAGAAAAAGAAGAAGGGACATGGGATATTATGCTTTTAATGCCGGTGAGTTCCATTTTAACGATTTTTGCAAAAATGTTTTCTCAGGTGGTTGTCATTTTGGTGGGAGTTTGGGTGAGTGTGGGACTCATACTTTTTGGAGTGTTTGATATGCCGATTAACGGAAATTTATGGCATTTCTTTTTGCTGAATTTACTTTTTGCCTTTTCATTAGGAGGTATAGGGCTTGTGATTGCCGCAATAAGCAATACCGTTACGGAAGTCGGGCAGTATTCTTTTATGCTTATGATGCCTCTTATTTTCCTAAGCGGTGCGTGGACGCCAATTAGCTCTATGGCGCCTTGGCTTCAAAAACTTAGTATCATCTCACCTGTCAGATACTACATAGAAGCGAGCGAATCGATATTTTTCAGGGGTGCTTCTTTTTATGATTTGATTCCGTATTTTGTTGCGCTTTTGATTATCGGTATGGTACTATTTTATATAGGCTACAAAAAAATAGGAAGACTTTTTTAAGGAGATAGGATGCATAAAGATATACAAAAAGAGTTTTTGGATAATAGAGATTTAAACAAAGACGTTTGGAGGATGTTTAGGGTTATTAGTGATTTTACGGACGCTTTTGAAGAGCTTGAAGATATACCGCCGGGAATTTCGATATTCGGAAGCGCGAGAGAAAAACCGGGTAATTACTATTACGAAAAAGCGACCGAAATTTCAAAAAAATTAAGCGATAAAGGGTTTGCTATTATAACCGGCGGAGGTCCCGGAATTATGGAAGCGGCAAATAAGGGGGCCAAAATCAGCGTAGGGTTAAATATAGAATTGCCTCACGAACAAACTACGAATCCTTACGTACAGATTCCTCTTAGGTTCAGATACTTTTTTACGCGTAAAGTGACGTTTTTAAAATATAGCGTGGGAACCGTAATGATGCCGGGAGGTTTCGGTACGCTTGACGAGCTAAGCGAAGTGCTCGTGCTTATTCAAACCGGAAAAATGACAAAAATACCGGTAGTGTTTTTCGGAAAAGAGTTTTACGAACCGCTTTTGAAGTTTTATGAAGTAATGCTAAAGCACAATTATATTGAAAAAAAAGACCTTGAATTGTTTATCGTAACAGACGATGTAGACGAGGCGGTTGAGTATATCGTTAAAAATGCATATCATCCGAAAATTACGCATTCTTAAAAGTTATACCTTTTATCTTTTTCCTTTCAAAAAGGAAAAAATACCCTCTTTTTCTCTTGCAAAATAACTCGATTTCTCATATAATTTCAACTCCAAATAGCGTGGAAAAACCACGAGATCTTTAAAAAGGAAGGCTAATGGAAAAAATTAGAATCAAACTTCAAGCATATGACCACAGAGTGCTTGATAAAGCTGTTAGCATCATTACGGATGCGATTAAAAGAACCGGAGCAGAAGTAAAGGGACCAATTCCTCTACCTACTAAAATCAGAAGATATACGGTTTTAAGATCACCTCACATCAATAAAGATAGTAGAGAACAATTCGAAATTAGAATTCACAGAAGACTTATTGATGTTGTGAATGCATCGCCTGATACTGTTGATCAACTTATGAAACTTGAGTTGGCACCAGAGGTTGATGTAGAAGTTAGGGCACTAAGTTAAGGAGATTTGAATGGAATTTATAGTTGAAAAAATAGGAATGAGTAGGACTGTAGGAACTAAAAGTATCCCTGTTACTCTATTAAGAGTAGTACCTGCAAAAGTTTGTGAAGTAAAAGAAAACGGAAAAGCGCTTGTAGCGTATCCGCACGGTAAAAAAATTAATAAACCTATCGAAGGTATGCAAAAAAAATACGGACTTGATAAAGAGTTCAACAGATTCGTAGAACTTGCTGTTGCAAACACTGAGGCTGGTGATTTATCAGTAGAGCCTCTTAAAGAAGCTAAAAAAGTAAAAATTACTTTCAAAAGCAAAGGAAGAGGTTTCCAAGGTGTTGTAAAAAGATACGGATTCGGTGGTGGACCTGGAAGCCACGGTAGTAGATTTCACAGAGCACCTGGTTCAATCGGTAACTGTGAATTTCCGGGTAGAGTTATGCCTGGTAAAAAAATGCCTGGACATTACGGAAACAAAAACGTAACTGTAAATGCTGAGGTAGTTGAATTCGACCCGGATATGGGTGTACTTGTAATTAAAGGAAGTGTTCCTGGAGCAAACGGTAGCTTAGGAAAAGTAAGGATTGTGAAATGAGCGTAGAGATTAAACAAATTAACCAATTACCTGAAGATTTTCAAAACATTAATCCGCACAACCTTTATTTGTATGTAAAAGCTTACCTTGCTAATCAAAGAGCGGGTACGGCTCATACGAAAACAAGAGGTGAAGTTAGCGGTGGTGGTAAAAAACCATTCAGACAAAAAGGTTTAGGTAGAGCAAGACAAGGTTCTATCAGAGCACCTCATTTCGTAGGTGGTGGTGTAGCTCACGGACCGAGAAACGAAAGAGATTGGTCTCAAAAAATTAATAAAAAACAAAAAAGAGTTGCACTAAAATATGCACTTAACGAAAAAGCTGAAAACGGAAAAATTTACGTTGTTGATTCAATCAAAATCGACAGCGGAAAAACTAAAGACGCTGTAAAATGGCTAAACAACATCAACGAAAGAGATTATCTGATCGTTGTTGATGAAATGGACGAAAAAACATTTTTAGCATTTAGAAACATTCCAAACGTATACATTATTACACCGGAAGAATTAAACGCATACTATGCAAGCGTTTTCAAAAGCATTATTTTTGATAAAGCTGCATTCGATAAAGTTATAAAGGGCTAAGCTATGGCAGATATTACAGATATCAAATCAATCGTTTATACTGAAAAAGCACTTAACCTTCAAGAGCAAGGTGTTTTAGTAGTTCAAACGTCACCAAAAGTGACTAAAAATCAATTAAAAGAAATTTTCAAAGAATATTTCGGTGTAACACCAATCAAAATCAATTCACTTAGACAAAAAGGTAAAGTGAAAAGATTCAGAGGAATCGAAGGTAAAAGACCTGATTATAAAAAATTCTATGTTAAATTACCTGAAGATGCAAAACTTGAAAGCCTAAGTGTATAAGGATAGAAGATGGCAGTAAAAACATATAAACCATATACACCGTCAAGAAGATTTATGAGTACGCTTGATAACAGCGACATCACTTCTAAGCCGACGGTTAAAAAATTACTTATTAAACTTCCGGCAAAAGCCGGTAGAAACAATATGGGTAGAATCACTTCTCGCCATAGAGAAGCTGGTCATAAAAAACTTTACAGAATTATCGACTTTAAAAGAAATAAATTCGGTGTTCCTGGTAAAGTAATGACAATCGAATACGATCCGTACAGAAACTGTAGAATTTGTCTAATCAGCTATGCTGACGGAGACAAAAGATACATTATCCAACCTGAAGGTCTTAAAGTTGGTGATACTGTAATGGCGGCTGAAGCAGGTCTTGATATTTTACCTGGTAACGCTATGAAACTTAAAAACATTCCTGTTGGTACAGTAGTACACAACGTTGAAATGAAACCTGGAAAAGGCGGGCAAATCGCAAGAGCTGCGGGTAACAGCTGCCAAATTATGGGTAGAGAAGGAAAATACGTAATCCTTAGACTTCCATCAGGTGAAATGAGAAAAATTCTTGGTGAATGTATGGCGACTATCGGTACTGTTGGTAATGCTGATTACCAAAACATCACTATCGGTAAAGCCGGAAGAAGCAGATGGCTTGGAATCAGACCTCAAACAAGAGGTATCGCAATGAACCCGGTTGACCATCCACACGGTGGTGGTGAAGGTAGAAGTAAAGGTAACCATCCTGTTACACCTTGGGGTATGCCGACTAAAGGTTACAAAACTCGTAAGAAAAAACAATCTGATAAATATATCATTTCAAGAAGAAAGAAATAAGGATAGCTCATGGCTAGAAGTTTGAAAAAAGGTCCTTTCGTAGACGACCATTTAATGAAAAAAGTTCTTAAAGCAAAAGAAGAAAAAAACCCAAAACCAATTAAAACTTGGAGTAGAAGAAGTACAATCGTTCCTGAAATGATCGGTTTAACTATTAACGTTCATAACGGAAGAGATTTCGTTCCTGTTTATATCACTGAAAGACACGTAGGATTCAAACTTGGTGAATTCGCACCTACAAGAACTTTTAGAGGTCATAAAGGTTCTGTTCAAAAGAAAATTGGTAAGTAAGGATAGGTGATGAGTAAAGCAACATTAAAATTTATCAGACTTTCACCAACTAAAGCAAGACTTGTTGCAAGAGAAATTCAGGGAATGAACGCTGAAGAAGCTCTTGCAAAGCTTGAATTTATGCCGAATAAAGCGGCAAGAGTTATCGCAAAAGTTATTGCAAGTGCGGTAGCAAACGGCGGATTTGACGCTAATGAAGTTGTAGTTAAATCTTGTAGAGTTGATAGAGGTCCTTATCTAAAAAGATTTAGACCAAGAGCAAGAGGTATGGCAAGCAGAATTCAAAAACCAACAGCTCACATTTACGTAGAAGTTGAAAAGGAAAGCTAATGGGTCAAAAAACGAATCCAATCGGACTAAGATTAGGGATAAATAGAAACTGGAGAAGTAGATGGTTTATCAACTATAATACTATGCCTGAGAATGTTCTAAACGACTATGAACTTAGAAAATTCTTAAAGAAAAAACTATACTATGCCGGAATCAGCGATATTATTATCGAAAGAACGGCTAAAAAAGTAAGAATTACAATTTTCGCGGCAAAACCTGGTATCATCATCGGTAAAGGTGGTAGCGAAGTTGAAGCTCTTAAAAAAGAACTTCAAAAATTAATCGGTGGTAAAGAACTTATTCTAAACATTAAAGAAGAAAGAAAACCACAACTAAGCGCACAACTTGCGGCTGAAAACGTAGCTACTCAAATCGAAAGAAGGGTAGCGTTCAGAAGAGCTATGAAAAAAGTTATTCAATCAGCTCTAAAAGCCGGAGCTAAAGGTATTAAAGTTCAAGTTTCTGGAAGATTAAACGGTGCCGAAATGGCAAGAACTGAATGGTATCTTGAGGGAAGAGTTCCTCTTCATACGTTAAGAGCTAAAATCGATTACGGTTTTGCCGAAGCTTTAACTACATACGGAATTATCGGTGTTAAAGTTTGGATATTCAAAGGTGAAGTATTACAAAGAAAAGGTAATAATCAAGTAGCTTCTACTGAGGAGAGAAAACCTCAAAGAAGAAGAAAAGGACGCAGAAATGTTAATGCCAAAAAGAACTAAATATAGAAAACAACAAAAAGGTAGAAACAGAGGTAAGGCATACAGAGGTAATAGCCTTGCGTTCGGAACATACGGACTAAAAGCGATCGAGCTTGGTAGAATCAATTCAAGACAAATCGAAGCTGGAAGGGTTGCCCTTTCAAGAACAATGAAAAGAACAGGTAAAATTTGGATTAGAGTATTCCCTGATAAACCTTTAACTGCTAAACCTGTCGGTGTGAGAATGGGTAAAGGTAAAGGTAGCGTAGAAGAGTGGGTAATGAATATTAAACCTGGTAGAATTATTTTCGAAATCACTGGTGTAAACCATGATACGGCAATCAGAGCTTTAACTCTTGCAGCTGCAAAATTACCATTTAAAACAAAAATTGTAACAATGGAGAGTGAAAATGAGCTATACTAAACTAAATGTAGCGGAATTAGTTCAAAAATCAGAAGCTGAATTACAAGAGCTTCTGAAAAATAAAAAAATAGAACTTTTCGAAACAAGAATGAAATTAAAAACTATGCAGCTACAAGATACGTCTCTTGTTTCTAAAATTAGAAAAGACATCGCAAGAATCAAAACTGCGATGAGACAAAAAAGGGGTAACTAATGCCTAAAAGAGTCATTCAAGGAAAAGTTATTAAAAAAACCGGAGATAAAACTATCAACGTTTTAGTTGAAAGAAAAGTTTTACATCCTAAATATCATAAAATTGTAAAAAAATTCAAAAAATATCTTGTTCATGACGAAAACAACGAAGCAAATGTTGGTGATATCGTTACTGCTATCGAGCATAGACCAATTTCTAAAAGAAAAAGTTTCGTTCTTAAAGAAATTGTTGAAAGAGGAGAATAAGAATGATTCAACCATTTACAAGACTAAAAGTCGCTGATAACAGCGGTGCTAAAGAAATTATGTGTATTAAAGTTTTGGGAGGGTCAAAAAGAAGATATGCAAGAGTAGGTGACATTATCGTTGCCTCTGTTAAAAAAGCCCTTCCAAACGGGAAAATTAAAAAAGGTCAAGTTGTAAAAGCTGTTGTTGTTAGAACTAAAAAAGAAGTTCAAAGAGAAAACGGCTCTTTAATCAGATTTGATGATAACGCGGCAGTTATCATCGATGCTAAAAAAGAACCTGTTGGAACTCGTATTTTCGGACCTATCGCGAGAGAAGTTAGATATGAAGGGTTCCAAAAAATTACATCATTAGCTCCGGAGGTGTTATAATGGCGGCAAGAAAAAATTTACCTCCAAAATTCAAAATTAAAAAAGGCGATACTGTAAAAGTAATCGCCGGTGACGATAGAGGTAAAACTGGTGAAGTTTTAAAAGTAATTCCTAAAGAAGCTAAAGTAATCGTTAAAGGTGTGAACGTAGTGAAAAAGGCTGTTAAGCCTACAGAAGCTAACCCTAAAGGCGGATTCGAATACATCGAAAAACCAATTCACATCTCTAACGTAAAAAAAGTAGAAGGTTAAGGCAATGGCTAGAACATTTGAAGTAAAAGAGAGATACTATAACGAAGTTAGACCTAAACTTGTTGAAGAGTTTGATATTAAAAACCCTATGCTTATTCCGAACCTTGAAAAAATTGTAGTAAGTGCAGGTGTTGGTGAAGGAAGTAGAGATAAAAAATTCCTTCAAAGCGTTGCTGATACTTTAACTCTTATTACGGGACAAAAAGCAGTTATTACTCCTGCAAGAAAATCTGTTGCAGGATTTAAAGTAAGAGAAGGTATGCCTGTTGGTGTAAAAGTTACACTAAGAGGCGATATGATGTGGAACTTTTTACAAAAACTTATTTCAATCGCTCTTCCGAGAGTTAGAGACTTTAAAGGTGTAAAAAGAGACGGTTTTGACGGAAGAGGTAACTTTAACTTCGGTCTTACCGAGCAACTTGTATTTACTGAAGTTGACTATGATAACATTATTAAAGTTCACGGTATGAACATTAATATTTCTACAACGACTGAAGACGATAAACAAGCTGAAAGAATGCTTGAACTTATCGGATTCCCATTTACAAAAGGAAAGTAAAATGGCAAAAAAAAGTATGATTGCTAAAGCTAAAAGAAAACCAAAATTCAAAGTTAGAGCATATACAAGATGCTCTATTTGTGGTAGAGTACACTCTGTATATAGAGACTTTGGAATTTGTAGAATTTGTCTAAGAAAAATGGCAAACGAGGGATTACTCCCTGGTGTTAAAAAAGCAAGCTGGTAAAAGGATGCCGCAATGATGAACGATATTATCGCAGATGGATTAACAAGAATTAGAAACGCTGCTATGAGAGGTTTGGAAGTTACTAAACTAAACCACTCAAAACTTATGGAAGACGTTTTAAAAGTATTTGAAGAAAAAGGTTATATTGAAAGCTATAAAGTTATCGAAGATGGAAATAAAAAATTCATCAACGTTACTTTAAAATATGATGAAAACGGAAATTCTGTAATCAACGAAGTTAAAAGAATTTCTAAACCTGGTAGAAGGGTTTATAAAGGATACCAAGATATTAAAAACTTTAAAAACGGTTTTGGTACTTTGGTTGTTTCTACAAATAAAGGCGTATTGCCGAATGATGAAGCTTACAAATTAAAAGTTGGTGGCGAAGTTATCTGTAGTATTTGGTAAAAATATATAAGGAGCATATTAATGAGTAGAATCGGTAAGCAACCCGTAAAGTTAGCTTCTGGCCTTGAAGCTAAACTTGAAGGGAATAAATTAATTATTAAAAAAGGCCAAGATGCAAAAGAAATCGACACTAAAGGTGTTGTAAAAGTTAATATCGAAGGTGATACTTTAACATTCGAACCTGCAGAAGATAGCAAATTCGCTAAAGCTATGTGGGGAACTGTTAGAGCACTTGCTAACAACGCCGTAATCGGATTAATTCAAGGTTTTGAAAAGAAACTTGAAATCAACGGTGTTGGTTACAGAGCGAACGTTCAAGGAAACAAATTAGTACTTAACCTTGGATATTCTCATCCGATCGAATATGAAATTCCGGCTGGAATTACTATTACTGTTGAGAAAAACATTATTACCGTAAAAGGTAGCGACAAACAACAAGTGGGGCAAGTAGCTGCTGAAATCAGAAGCTTTAGAAAACCTGAACCTTACAAAGGTAAAGGTGTTAAATATGTTGATGAACATATTATTAGAAAAGCTGGTAAAACAGCTAAAAAATAAGGGTGAGAGATGAGAAGAAGTAAAGCATTAGCAAAAAGAGATTTAAGAAGACTTAAAAGAAAAAGAAGAGTAAGAGGTAGAATCAGCGGTACTGCTGATATGCCAAGAGTTACTATTTATAAATCAAACAAATATATTATCGTTCAAGCTATTGACGATACTGCTGGTCATACACTTGCACACTTAAATACTGCTCATCTTGATGAAAAGCTACCTTCAAATATCGAAGGTGCTAAAAAAGCAGCAGCGATTTTCGCTGAAAAATTAAAAGCTGCTAATGTTGAAAAAGTGGCTTTTGACAGAAACGGATATAAATATCACGGTGTAGTTGCAGCATTTGCAGATACTCTAAGAGAAAACGGCATAAAACTATAAGGAAGGCAAATGGCTAAAAAACCTCAAGTAATTAGAGATTATAATAGAGAAGAATTTGAAGAAGTAGTTGTTAATATCGGAAGAATTACTAAAGTTGTTAAAGGTGGTAGAAGATTCAGATTTAACGCTTTAGTAGTAGTTGGTAATAAAAAAGGTATCGTTGGTGTAGGAACAGGAAAAGCTAAAGAAGTTCCTGATGCAATCAGAAAAGCTATTGACGACGCATTTAAAAACCTTGTTAAAATTGAAGGTATTCATGGAAACACTATTAACCATGACGTTCAAGCTAAATTTAACGCATCAAAAATTTTACTTAAACCTGCAAGTGAGGGTACGGGGCTGATCGCAGGTGGTGCGGTGAGACCGGTACTTGAGCTTGTTGGTATTAAAGATATTCTTTCTAAATCACTTGGTTCGAACGAACCTCATAACCTTGTAAGAGCTACAATCAAAGCTCTACAAATGATTAAAAGTAAAAAGGCGTAATCATGGCGTTAGAAAACTTAAAACCGGCATGCGGCGCTACTCATAAAACTAAAAGAGTAGGGCGCGGACCTGCAAGCGGATACGGAAAAACTGCTACAAGAGGTCAAAAAGGTCAAAAAAGTAGAACTGGTTATTCTAAAAAAAGAGGTTTTGAAGGTGGACAAACTCCACTTCAAAGAAGATTACCAAAAGTTGGTTTCACAAGTAGAAGAGAAAAACCTCAAGCGATTAACGTAGATAGAATTACAGCAATTGCTGAGCTTAATGAAATCACTATTGAAAATTTAAGCAAAATTATTAAAATTAAATCGAAAAAAGTTAAACTGATCGGTTCTAAAGCGAAAGAACTAAAAGATAAAATAAAAGACGCTAACATCACAACTTCTGGAAAGTAAGGGTATGAATCCGATAGCTAAAAAAATCTTAATTACCCTTGGCTTTCTTCTTGTTTATAGAATCCTTGCCTATGTACCGGTACCAGGGGTAAATATAGATGTAATTAAAGACTTCTTTTCAGGTCATCAAAACGACGCATTAGGTTTACTTAATATGTTCAGCGGTAATGCGGTAAGTAGAATGAGTATTATCGCACTTGGTGTAATGCCTTACATTACCGCTTCGATTATTATGGAGTTACTTGCAGCAACTTTCCCAAGACTCGGAGAGCTTAAAAAAGATTCTCAAGGTTTTCAAAAATATATGAAAATTATTAAATACGCAACTGTAGGTATTGCATTCGTACAAGCGATCGGTATTGCGTTAGGTTTAACTTCAATGACCGGTAAAATGGGCGAGAGCGCCGTTATGATCGATAAAACTACATTTGTTATTTTAGCGGCATTTACAATGCTTGCGGGTACTATGATTCTTGTATGGATTGGTGAACAAATTACTCAAAGAGGTATCGGAAACGGTATTAGTTTAATTATCTTTGCAGGTATTGTCAGCGGAATTCCGAGTGCAATTGTCGGTACTTTAAATTTAGTGGATGTGGGAGAATTAACTGTTATTGGTTTAATCTTCATTCTTGCTATTGTAGTAGCTACCGTATCATTTATTATTTATGTAGAACTTGCGGAGAGACGTATACCTGTTTCTTATCAAAGAAAAGTTTTAATGCAAAACAGATTTAAAAGAATTATGAATTATATTCCTATTAAATTGAATTTAAGTGGTGTAATTCCTCCGATTTTTGCAAGTGCAATTTTAATGTTCCCATTAACTGTACTTAGCGGAGTTAGTAATCCTATTTTAGTTTCAATAAGAGACGCATTAAATCCGAACGGATATCTTTTCCATGTTATTGAATTCGTATTAGTTATTTTCTTTGCATATTTTTACGCATCAATCGTATTTAATGCAAAAGAAATTGCCGAGAACCTTAAAAAACAAGGCGGATTTATTCCCGGAATCAGACCTGGTGAGCAAACCGCTAAATTTTTAAATGACGTTGCAAGTAAATTAACTTTTTGGGGTGCGATTTATTTAGGAATTATTACGGTACTTCCATGGTTACTTGTAAAACTTATCGGTATTAATTTTTATTTCGGTGGGACTGCCGTACTTATCGTCGTACAAGTTGCGATCGATACTATGAGAAAAATCCAAGCCGAAATGCAAATGCAAAAATACGATACATTATCAGTTACGGGAATTTAATTCCCTTGCTTTATTTTTAGGAGAGTAAATGGCGATACCAATTAGAAAACCAAGTGAAATCGAAGAGATTAAAAAGCCTGCGAAATTAGTAGCGAAGACTCTAAAGCTTTTAAGAGAACACACAAAACCCGGAATAACTCCTCTTGAACTTGATAAAATAGCCGAAGATTTTATAAGAAGCAACGGTGGAAGACCTGCTTTTAAAGGTTTATATGATTTTCCAAATAGTGTATGTATCAGTAGAAACGGTGTGGTAATACACGGTATTCCTGATGATGAACCTTTAAAAGAGGGTGATGTTGTCGGTTATGATGTCGGAGTTGAAATAAACGGGTGGTACGGAGATGCCGCTATTACAGTGGGAGTAGGTAAAATTGATGAAAAATATCAAAAAATGATAGAAGTAGCAAGAGATGCAATTTATCATGCCGTAAAAAATATCAAACCGGGAATGAGATATAAACAAATAAGTAAACTTTTAGAAGAATATATAACTTCTCACGGATATGTGCCTTTAAAAGGTTATAGCGGGCATGGTATAGGTAGAAAACCGCACGAAGAGCCTCAGATATTAAATTATGTAGAAGGCAAACCGAATCAAGGCGAAAAAGTTAAAAACGGACATGTTTTTTGTTTGGAGCCTATGCTTTGTCATAAATGCGGAGAGCCGATTTTGGCTGAAAACGGCTGGGATGTTTATTGTGAAGATATGGAAGTGGGTGTTCATTATGAACATCAAATAGCAATACTAAATAACAAACCAATTATATTAACGGAGGAAGAGTAATGGCAAAAGACGTATTAGAAGTGGATGGAATTGTAAAAGAAGCACTTCCTAACGCAATGTTTAAAGTGGAACTTGAAGGTTTAGGGAAAGAAATACTTTGTCATATAAGCGGTAAAATTAGAATGAACTACATTAAAATCGTACCGGGAGATAAAGTAAAGGTTGAAATAAATCCTTATAGCCTGGACAAAGGTAGAATTACATATAGATACAAATAAAACAATCGAAGGCAAAGCTATGAAAAAATTACTTTTTTTTCTTTTATTAACTCCTCTTTTTGCCTCTCAAATTACAATAGCAGTAGCTACAAACGTTTCTTATGCTATAAAAAGTTTGGTTAAAGATTTTAACAAGTTATATCCGGATGTAAATGTTAGAGTTGTACTCGGTAGCAGTGGAAAATTAACGGCGCAAATAAAAAATCATGCTCCTTATGATATTTTTTTATCTGCGAATATGAAATATCCATGGTATTTGTATAAAAACGGATACGCTTTTACAAGACCGGTTGTATATGCAAGAGGTGCATTGGCATTTTTTGCCCCAAAAAAAACAGTTAATTCAATAGAGGATATTAAAAATCTAAATAAAATAGCAATGCCGAATCCTTCATTAGCACCTTACGGAAAAGCGGCACAAGAGTTTTTACATAATAAATGGTGGGATTTGCATGATAAAATCGTTTTTACCGAGACGGTCACTCAGGCTTTATCATATGCATTAGCGGCAACCGACGGTGCTTTTGTGGCTAAATCCGCTTTATATTCTCCGAAAATGAAAAAATATAAAGAAGGAGTTCATTGGATTGAAATACCTTCAAAATATTATGAACCTATTAATCAAGGTATCGTTTTGTTATCAAGAGCAAAATCAAATAAAAACGCCGCGGCATTTTATACGTATATGTTAAGTAAAAGAGCGGCTGAAATATTAGAAAAATATGGATACATTGTTAAATAAAATAAGTCAACTTGACTTTACTCCTCTTCTTTTATCTTTTAAACTTGCTTTTATTACTACTTTGATTCTTTTTTTTATCGTATTACCTCTTGCTTGGTTTTTATCTCAAACAAAATCTAAAATCAAACCTTTTTTAGAAGCATTTTTTGCTTTACCCATCGTTTTACCTCCTACGGTTTTAGGTTTTTATATTTTATGGGCTTTTTCACAAAACTCTCCTCTTGGAGAATTTTTTCAAAAATATTTCGATATTTCTTTAGTCTTTTCATTTCCCGGAATTGTCGTTGCAAGTTGTATTTATTCTCTTCCGTTTATGCTACAGCCTATTCAAAGCGGTATCGAAAGTTTAAACAAAAGTATCATAGAAGCTTCATATACACTAGGAAAAAATAAAATCGAAACACTTTTTAGAGTTGTACTGCCGAATATAAAACCTTCGATAATTACTGCATTAATTATCACGTTTGCGCATACAATCGGTGAATTCGGTGTTGTTTTGATGGTAGGTGGTTCGATTCCTGGAGTTACTAAAGTTGCAAGTATTGCTATTTATGAATATGTTGAAAACTTAGATTATTTTTCGGCACATATCTATAGTTTAATATTATTGATTTTAAGTTTTATAGTTTTATTTTTCGTATATGTTTATAACTATTCAAAAAAATATAAAGAAATATGATGATAGAAATTAACATCGTTAAAACATTTAAAAATTTCACGTTAAAAATAAACGAAACTTTTAAACAATATGAGTTTTATGCTTTATATGGTAAAAGCGGTAGTGGAAAAACTACATTTTTTAGAGTGCTTTCTGGACTTGAAAAAAGTGAAGGTATTATTAAGGTTAATGAAAAAGTCTGGCAAGATAAAAAATTTTTTCTACCTCCTCAAAAAAGAGATATCGGTTATGTTTTTCAAGATTATGCGCTTTTTCCGAATATGAACGTTTTAGAAAATCTTTTGTTTGTAAAAAAAGATAAAAAACTTGCTATGAAGCTTTTGGATATTGTCGAAATGACACCGTTTATAAATAGAATGCCAAATACTCTTAGCGGAGGTCAAAAACAAAGAGTCGCTTTAGTAAGAGCTTTAATGAAAGAACCTAAAATATTATTATTGGATGAGGCTTTAAGCGCACTTGATGAAGAAGTTAAAGAAAAAATAAAAAAAGAGATTTTAATTATACATAATGAGTTTAAACTTACGACATTTATGATTTCTCATCAAAAAGAAGATATTCACGATTTAGCAACAAAAGTTATTAATATAAATAATGGTAATATTGTTTCTATTGAGAAAGTACAAAAAACAATTCATTTATCTCCTACAATTATAAATGACCAACTTGTCTTTATACCTAATGAAAAACTTTCTTCGGATTCTATTAAAAATTCACATTTTAAAATAACAACTTAAACTCCCCAAAACTTGGAAATTCACATATTTAATGTGAAAAGTGAAGAGAAAAAAGTGAAAAAAAAGTGAAAATTTTTCAGAAAACCTCTTGACAAGAGGGTAGGAATATTATATACTTTCAGTCCCAAAACGCGGGAGAGCGTTTGAGATGATTGATAACTTAGATATAAGTTGCATACACCCGG
>Ga0256843_1001706_pt1 | contig 16869 bp, 19 predicted proteins | sample AlvinellametaG_FD_191572 | JGI IMG/M metagenome (GOLD analysis project Ga0256843, IMG submission 191572) | Pompeii worm associated microbial communities from hydrothermal vent at the East Pacific Rise, Pacific Ocean - Alvinella | ecosystem: Host-associated > Annelida > Integument > Unclassified ... | reverse complement strand
TTTCATCTAAGTTTTGTGAAATTGTCTCTTCAATAATATCTTCATTACATTCAGGTAGTTTTTCTCCCCAATATGGAAAATTTGTCATATTAGTTACATTTGAGCTATTTACTTCATAACATTGAATAGTATTTGATATTATAAATGGTTGGTCTAAGAATTCATCTAAGTTGCAAGTTTGGTTTTGAATAGTTTCTCTAAATTGATGCATCCATCTAAATTGATGATGGTTACATTCAGTTGGTTTAAGGTGAAAAAATTTTACTTTTACATTTTTATAAGCGTTTGCTACATTAAATGTTGTATCTATATATTCATCATCACTTAATGTATCATCTATAAACGTAGCTTTTGTATCGATTGCTTTTGGTTCAGTTATAAGTTTTCCTGTTAGATTATCAACTAAAGCAACAGCTATATGGTGATTATGCCAGTCCCATCCACATCCTTTGCGATGTCTAAGTCTTAATTGAAATCCCCCATTTGTCCCAGCTACTTTTGTTTGTATTCTTATTTGTGCATTATGGTGTTTTCCTGCATTAAAGCAGTTTTCTGCATTTAGACTACATACATCAGGTGGGGTATCATCATTATGTGAGAATTGAAACATATTTTCAATCTTAGTTTCTGTTTTTTCTATTATTTTATCTATGGGATTATTAGCCAATAAGTTGGATGCTATAAATACACTTCCTAATAAAATTAGTTTTTTCATTTTTCCCTCCTTTTGAAGCATTCAGTTTATACATTGTAACATAAAATAGTTAAATTTAAATAAGTTTTGATATTAGTTTATAATAGAATTACATTCATCTATCCCCATACTTCCATCACCATTACATTCTATTTTCCCATTACTACCGTTGTATTCTATAGTAATATTGCTTTCTTTATTGAATATATATGAATAATAAGAGATGTTACTATCAGTATCATCTGCTTTATATTTATACCAGCAATCATTATCCAAGCAAGATTTTATAGGATTTTTTAATAAAGTAAGTTTTGTTGTTCCTATGAATAGATTTTCTCCACTTTTTTTTTCATTAGCTTCATCAAGTTTTTGTGGATATCCTTGTGGAGTATATCCATCTGTAGTATCTAAATCATCATTTATCATCCATTCTCCATGTTTTGTCTCAATCGCTGTTCTAAGAGAAGAGACAACACTTTTTACTGAAGAGATACTTGCACCTACTTTTGTATGCATAAATTTAGGAATAGCTATAGATGCTAGTAGACCTATAATTACTATTACGAATATAAGTTCTATTAAAGTAAATGATTTTTTCATTAAAGATACCTTTTATAAAAACAAAATTTTTATAAAAGAGATCTCCAAAAGGAGATAAAAATTAGTTTGTATTACAGCTTAGGTTGATATCTGAGATTTGAAAAGAAGTAGTGTTTATTGTTCCTCCACCTCTTACAGTTACTGGAACAGAATCATTTCTTTCAATTTTTAAACATACATAATTATTTTTACCATATGTGATATTAAATTCTGTTTCGTTTGCATCATGATTAAAATTAGCATTATTAGTTTCTAAATCTTTTAAATATTTTTGGATAGTTGGTTCATCATCAATAATAATAGATAAATTATTTTCTCCTACGATTTCATATTGTTCTGTCGCTTTATTTATGATTTGTTGTGCTATTTCTGGTAAATTTGCTGTTTCAGCACTTTTTTTAGTTGTTAAAAATTTAGGAACTGCTACTGCTGCAAGTAAACCGATAATAACGATAACAAAAATTAACTCTATTAGAGTAAAACCTGATTTTTTCATTTAATCTCCTTCTTTTTCTTTTGGGATATTATACAACAAAAATATTACAAATATCATAAAAATTTCATTTTTTATTCATTTTTTTAAATATTTGAAACTTTATGTATAACCCACAGTCCAAATCCTATAATTATTGAACTTATTATAGCCATAACAATACTACCAACTTCCATTATCCACCTTTTACAGCATCTGCCATACCCCACATTGGTAAAAAGATACCAAATGCTAAAGTTGTAACAAAACCAGCAATAGCTGCTATTAAAATAGGTTCTATTAAAGTAGAAATATTTTCTACAATATTTAGATATTTATTTTTATAATAATTGCTTGTTTTTTGTAACATTTTATTTAGTGCACCGCTATTTTCACCACTTCTAATCATTTGAATAATCATTTTATCAAAAAGATTTGTTTCTTCAAATCCTATAGATAAACCTCTACCCTCAGCAATTGCATTTTTGATTTTTAAAAGTTGAGTTTTTAAATATAAGTTATCTACTACTCCTAATGCAGTATCTAAAGCATCCATAATAGGTATTCCTGCTTCTACCATTTTATCAAAAGAGTATAAAAACCTTCCTAATAATGCATAATGAATAACATCTCCTACAATATATACTTTTAGCATTATTTTATCTATAAAGAGTTTGACATCATCATATTTATGGTATAAAAAGTTAATAATTCCCATTATTATAACACTGATTCCTATAATCCATGCTCCAAAATTTCTCAGAAAAGTTTCTATCCATAATAAAAATTTTGTTGGTAAAGGTAGGTTTGCACCAAGTTCAGAAAAGATACTTTTAAAAGGTGGAATAACAAATAATATAACAATACTAAATGCTATTATCATAGCAAATAATATAAACATAGGATATCTTGTAGCTGATTTTAATTTTTTTCTATTTTCTAATATTTCATTTAATATAGTGGATAACTCTTTAAATGATTCTGATAGAAGTCCTGTTTGTTCTCCTAATTCTATCATTGAGACACTAAGTTTTCCTATATCTCTTTCATATTTTTTAAGGGAAGTAGATAGATTTATACCACTTTGAATATCTGTATGTAATTGGGTAAAAATCTCTTTTAGTTTTTTATTTTTTATATTTTGACTAACTTCTTCTAAAATATCATGTAATGATAAACTAGCATCAAGCATTACATAAATTTGATCTAATATAGCTACATATTCTTCTAAATCTATTTTAGCTGAAAATTTCTTTTCAATAGTTTTTTTTAGTTTTTTTATTTTTAAATCAAAAGGTTCATTTGTTTCTTTGATACTTATAAAAACACCAAGTTTTTTTTCTTTAAATTTTTTTGTAGCTTCTACAAAATTCTCAGCTTCAATAATAGTTTTAAATTTTTTTCTATTTTTTAAATAAGTTATTTCAAAGTACAATTTTAAACCTTAACTATTCTTAGTAATTCTTCAATAGTAGTAGTACCTTCTTTTACTTTATTTATGGCATCATCTGTTAGGGTTTTATGCCCTTTTTGTTTTGCTACTTGAAGAATCTCTAATTTAGATTTATTTTCATTTATCATTTCACTAATTTCATCATCAATAGTAAGTATCTCACTAATCATTTCTCTTCCTAAATAACCAGTTTCATTGCAGTATTTACAACCACTTCCTTTATAAAAAATAGTATTTTCATCAAAAAAATGTTTAACTCTTTTTAATATTTCATTTGCAGGTTTATATTCTGTTTTACAATGAGGACAAATTTTTCTTACAAGTCTTTGAGCTACTACACCTATAAGTGAATCAGCTACTAAAAAAGGTTCTGCTCCCATTTGAACCATTCTTGTAATTGAACTTACAGCATCATTGGTATGAAGTGTAGCTAATACTAAATGTCCTGTAAGTGAGGCTTGGATAGCTGCATTTAGAGTTTCACTATCTCTAACTTCTCCAATCATTACAATGTCAGGATCTTGTCTAAGAATGGTTCTTAGGGCTTCTGCAAAACCATATCCAATTTTTGGGTTTGCTTGAATTTGTTGAACTAGAGGGATTTGATATTCTACAGGGTCTTCTACTGTAATTACTTTATTTTCTAAACTTTTAATATCATTTAAAGCTGCATATAAAGTGGTTGTCTTACCAGAACCTGTAGGTCCTGTAACAAAAACGATTCCATAAGGAGAAGTGATAAGTCTTTTGAATTTTTCAAAGTTTTCTTCATTCATTCCAAGTTCTTCTACTTTTAGAAGAATTTTTTGTTGGTCAAGTATTCTCATTACAATACTTTCACCAAGTAGAGTAGGGGTAGTAGAAACCCTAAAATCGTATAAGTTTCCCTCTATTTTCATAGAAAATCTACCATCTTGCGATTTTCTTTTTTCTGAAATATCAAGGTTTGAAAGAAGTTTAATTTTTGATATAAAAGCATTATATATTTCATTTGTAAAAGAAAAAATTTCTCTTAAAACGCCATCAACTCTTATTCTTATAGAAAAGTTATATTGAGATGGCTCTAAGTGAATATCGCTTGCTCCTTGAGAGATGGCAGTTTTTAAGACTAATTTTGTAAGTTGGTCAATTGCTGTATTTTCACTTTCAATAACACCAATACCACCTTTTAACTCTTCTTTTACTCTATTTACTAGAGTTTTGGTCATTTTTTCTTTTTCAAGTCTTGCTATAATATTTAAAATATCTTGAGAGAGTGCTATAAATATTTTAATAGGTTTTCTAACAATCATTCTTTCTATAATTTCTAATGAATCATAATCGAGTGGATCAGCTGTAGCTATATAAATATAATCTTCAGTTTCTTTAAATGGGATAATTTTTGCTTGTTTAATAAGGTTTATTGGAAAGCTATCCATTAGATTATAATCGATATCTTCACCATATAAATCGATAAACTCAACCCCTAATTGTTTAGCTAAAACGATGGCCATTTGTTTTTCAGAGATAAAACCTTCTTCAATTAAAATCTCCCCAATTTTTTTAAATTCCCCTTTTTCTTTATATTCTTTTTGTTTTTCTAAAGCTTGCATTAGTTGCTCATTTGTAATTAAGCCTTCTTTTACAAGTAAATCTCCTATTCTAATTTTTGCTTTTAACATATAATTCCTTTATCTATACCAGTGACTTGATATTAACTGATTATTTTGATAGATATCTATAAATATTTTATTTTCATCATTTTTATATATTTTATACAAACTATTTTTATCTTTTATAATAATTTTTCCATTATCTTTTTTAAAATCTCTTTTAATAATATGGTTTATCACTATAGAGATAGGGTGGTTTATTTTTGGGAATCTATAATAAGATATATCGATATTATCTAATATATAGCTAATTAATAGTTTTTTTTCTATAAATAAAATAGAAAAATAGATACTATTTAGTCTTGCTTTTTTTGTATGTTTTAGATTATTTATAATATGGGGTAAATAGATAAAGTAATCGCTTTTTACACAACTAAGCCCAACTAATGTTAATGTATCTTCATTATGTTTAATTTCTTGAAAGTGATTTGCTCCATATAAACAAATTTTTTTAAATTCATGCTTTTTATATTCTTGTTGGAAATTAAATCCAAATACAAATATAGGTATTAGTAATAAAATTTTCATTCTTCTAACCTTTGAAGTAAATATTTTAACTCAATAGAGTTTTTATATTTTAGATAAGTTTTTAATACTTTTATAGCTTTTTGTCTTTGTCCTGTTTTTTCTAAGTTTAGAGCATATAATTTCCAAACTCTTTCATCGTTATTATCAATTTTTGATGCTAGTTTACACCATTTGATAGAGCTTTGGTAATCTTCATTTTCATAATATTTTTTTGCTAAAGTTAAAGCTTTTTCGAAAGTTAAAGTTTCATTTTGAATAATAGATTTTTTTACTATTTGTTTTGTTTGTATAGGTTTTTTTTCTGGTTTTTGTGGTGTTTTAGGTTTTATCTCTTTTATATTTTGTAAATCTATATTTAGGTCTAGTGTTGGGGCTTTTGGTATAGGTTTTGTAATATTTTTTTCAATATAGATTTTTTTTACTACAATTTTTGTGATATTTTTTTCTTTGATAATAATTTTTGGTTTTTGAATGTTTTGTTGAGGTTTTATATTTTTATAGTTATTATAAATCCATAATATTCCTAAAAAAGTTATGATTATTGATATAAATATTGATAAATATTTAAATAATTTTTTTAACTTTAGTTGTTTACATTTTTTTTCTAATTCAAAAAAATCATTCATCTTCTAATCCTAATTTAATAGCTGCCATAGTAATTAGACAACTATTTATTTTTGAATGTTTTTGAATATTATTTTTTATAGCAAAATCTAATAATTCAAATAAAGTTTTTACGAATTTTTTAATATATCTAAAATTTCCTTTTGTATATTTATACATAATATCAAACTCTTTTTTTGAAAAAAGATAATTGGCATTATTTTTTAAGAGTTTTACATTTATATATTGTATCATTTCTTGTTTTGTAATAGGTTGTAGTTCGATGATATCAATATTTCTTGATTTAAAATGATCTTTATTTAAAATCTCTTTTGCTTCTTTTGTATGCATAGATAATAAAAAACTATATTTTTGTGTATCAGCTAAAGTTCTTATATATTCTATTAAAGAATTATCAAGCATTTGAGCTTCATCTATTATTAAAAGTTGGTTTTCATTTAAATTTTTATCAATATCTTCTTTAGTAAGTAAGGAACTTAAAATTTTGTGATTTGGAAATAGATGATTTAAAAAAAATGTTTTTCCACTACCAGGAACTCCTATTAAAAATTTTAAATTAGATTTACTATTTTGAAGTTCTTTTTTTGCAAAATTAAAAGATAGTGTTTCAAAAACATTATCTTTTGTGGCTTCAAAATCTTTAATTAGTGATTCATACATTAAAAATCCTCTAATTTTGGAAGCATTATAGCTTTTTTTGTATCTGTTTTTTTATTTAGATTTATAATATGAGGAGTTATTACAAAAATTAGTTCTTCTTTATTTGAAATTTTGCTTTTAGAAGAAAATAGATATTTTATAATTGGAATCTCTTTTAAAACAGGAACACCATTTTGAGTAAATGTTGTTTCATTTGTAATAAGTCCACCAAGGATTATAGTATCACCATCTTTTACTCTAATGATAGTATTAAGTTTTTTTTCATAAGTATCTGGTGGAAGATTAGTAGTTGTTTGTGTATTTGATAATGAACTAATAGATGGATTTATCCCCATTAAGATAATATTATTATCACTTATTTCAGGTGTAATATCTAGTAAAATACCTACAAATTTTGAATCAATATTATCACTTTGTATCGCATTACCATTTGCATCAGTTGTAACAGTTTTATATGAGTAGTTTATAGTTTGTCCAACTGTAATGATTGCTTTTTGATTGTTTAAAGTAGTTATTTTAGGGTTTGATATAGAGTTTATTTGTCCATATTGTGATAAAAAGTTTAAAAATCCATTTACATTAAATGTACCTTGTTTGAAAATAGAGCTACTACCTACAATATTTGATGAAGTTATAGGTGTAGATAATGTTGATGTCCCACCAAGTTTTATACTAAGTTCACTCCAATTTATTCCAGTTTGATTTGATTTTGTAAGTTTTACAGAATAGATTTTCACATCTATTATAACTTCTTTATGTAATCTTTTATTTAATTCATTTATATATTTTTCAATTCTATCTAGTTGATTTTTTGTACCAGTGATTGTAATTATACCTGTGGTTTTATCTATAATAGGTTTAGGACTTTTATAAAATGTATCTGTTTGTGCTAATAGGATTTGATGAATATTATTTGTAAATTCATTCCAAAAATCAAAATTAAAAGTGGTTTTTAGTGTATTTGTATCATCATCTTCCTTTGTTGAAGCTGAAAAGTTTGTAGCACCTGTAATAGTAGAGTTTATGTAATCAATTTTAAAATTTTTTGTTTTAATAAAGGAGATTTCTAGAGTATTGTTATTAAGGGTATAGAAAAAACCATTTTTATTTAATAAAAAGTCTAAAAACTCATCTAATGTAAGATTTTTTAATTTTATATATTTTAATTCTTGTTTTAATTTTTCTTTTGCTAAATCATCTTTTATTATAATATTTAGATCACATGTATCAGATAAGTCTGTAATAATACTTTGTAGATTTATACTATTTTCGCTTTGAGTAGAAAGAGAAAATAGTTTATTATTACAGCTATGTCCAAATACAAAAGTTGAAATAAATATTAAAAAAATTATCTTTTTCATTATTGAACCTTTATTAAACTTTTTTTATGTAATAGGATTAGTTTTTTTCCTTTTTTCAAATAAACTTTATTATTTTTTATAATTATAATATATTCATCTAATTTATCTCCATTTTTGTACCAAGTATTATTAATTCTTACTCTATTTTGAAATATAACTTCTAAGTTATAATTTTTTTGTTTGATTGATTCATTTATAGTTTTGATTGGCGTAAAGTATATATTATTTTTATTTTTTTGGATAAAAGGGTTATAAATTTTCTCTATTTCTTTATATTCAAAACTTGTATTTTTTAGAATATTTATCTCTTTTAATAATTCTTTTGTATCTATTCCAAATGCTAATATAGCTATAAAGATTATTGTTTTTTTCATTTTACACCTACTATTTTTAGAGTTATTAAAAATTGTTGAGTGTTTTTAGTTTTTTGCTTAGTATATTTAAGGCTTGCTTTTAATTTTATAAACTCAAATTGTTTATTTTTTTGACGAGACATATTTTTTAATAAATCTAATACAGATTTAATTTTTAGATATTCACCTTTAAAAGAGATATTTAAATAATTTATATTTTTTTTATTTACAGAGATAAAAATAGATAAGTTTTTTGATTTTGCTATGTTTTTCAAATATTTTATAGTATTGTCTGAATATTTTGTAAGAACAAAAGAGATAGAATTGTTATTTTGCTTTGCTGTTTCTATAATAGGCTTTATACTCTTTGAATCTTTTAAAGATAAAGCTACTTTCGCATTATTTATTATAGTTAATGATTTTAAATGGTCTATAAATTGTAAATATTTTATTATATTTTGATAATTCCCATCACCTTTTATTTTTATTTCAATAGTATTATTATATGGTTTAGTAGGTTTTATATCCCATTTTATATCAAACGATGTATTTAGATTTAAAATATTAGATTTATTTAATAGCTGTGTTAGTATAGTATATATTTTTTTATCATTTAATTGTACTAATTCTAGTGAATGATAAGTATAGTAGATATATTTATAATCTTCTTTTAAGTTTTCAAGTTTTTCTCTAATAGGAATTAAAATATTTTTTGAGTTTTTCACTTTTCTAATTTCAGAAATAACAGTTTTTAAAGTATTGATTTTTTGAGTTTTTGTTTTTATAAGTTTTTGTTTTTGTTTTTCTAAATCAGGATATACAAAGTTATAATATATTATGAATATAACAATAGGAATAGATAAAAAAATGTATATAAGTTCTTTTTTTTCTAGAGAATTTAAATACTCTTCAATCTTCATTTTTCAAACCTTATTAAACTTAAATAATAATCATTTTCTTTAATAGATGATATTTTATCTGTTATTATATTTTTATAGTTATGCTTTAATAAATCTTTGATAAAAAGTGTAATAGCTTCTCTATTTTTTGATTTTGTATATATTCCTATTACATAGTTTTTTGTATTTTCTTTAGATAAAATAAAAGCTTTTAAATTATGTTTTTGTAATAGTTTTGAAAACAGTATAAAATCTTCACTAGTTTTTGGTAAGTCTACTATTTCTAAAGAACTTTGCACAATATTTTGTATAAGTGTTATTTTTGCTTCTATTGTGCTTATCTCATTTTTATATAAAGATAATTTATTTAAAATTTGTTTGTTTATTAGTTTTAATTTATGTAATTTTTTTGCTTTTGATTTTATTTGAGTATTAAGTTGTTTAATCTCATTTTCAAGTTTGTTGTTTTGGTAATATCTATATCCAAAATCTCCACCAAATATTGCTATAGTAAAGAAAATAACCATAAAAAGTTGAAAAGTTTTTGTTTTATAAAATTTTGGTGGCCTTGGAAAGATTGAAAAGTTTATGTTGTTTTTGTAATTTTTTGAATTATATAAACAAGTGAGTTTATCAAGTAAATCAATCTTTTCAATAGCTAAAACTTCAAAGTTTACACCACTTAAATCCCAAAATGGTTTTAATGTTTCTATCCCTTTTATATTAAAAGGGGTATAAAAGTATAAATTATCTATATTTTCAAGATAAAATATATTTTTCCCATATGATAATCTATTGTTTATAGCTGTGAAATAATCAGAAAAAAACTTTTCAATTTCACTTGCAAGTAAAAATTCATCTAATTCATAGTTTTCTTTGATTAACCCTTTTGAGCTTATAATTTCTATAAATTCAGAATATTCAATTTTTAATGTTTTTAATAAAGTAGATAATGAAGTTAATGTTTTTGAATATAAATATTCTCCATTTTCATATACTGCTATAAAAGAGTTGTTTTTATCTAAATAAACAAAAGCATCTCTTTTTTTCTCTTTTTTATATAAATTATAAAACTCTTCAAATGAGAATATAGAAAAAGAGATAAAATCTATATATTTTGTTTTTTCTACAATCTTATCAAATTTTTTATGTAATTCATTTTCATCAATAGCTATTGCTTCTATTAAATAATTTTCTTCTTCTTTTAATTCTCTTGATATAAAAAATATTTTAAATTGTTTATTAGGGTCTATTCCAGAGTTTTCATAAAAATAGATTTCAGCTTCTATAGTTAATTGCTCTTTTGGAGTTGATTTTGGAAGTTTAAAAGTATAAGTAATTGCATCTTTTATATCTATAGATGATGTAATGATATCATCTTTTTGGATTTCTAATTTATCAAGTATAGATATATTGTTATTGTCATTTTTTAAAATTATAGAATCATTTATATATAGTATACTCATTTTATCTCCACAAATCCACTAATAGGATAGATTATGACTTTTTTTGTTTTGTTTTTATATGTGATATTTATATTTATGTTTTGGTGTGATAAAGTATCAAAAGTTTTTAGATCTATATCACCTTTATAAGCTCTTCCTAAATAGTCAAAACAAACAGTATTAACATCAGCTGATATTGTTATCCTATTTGATAAATTAAATTTTACTTTTGAATGATTTTCATCATTTTTTAACCATTCTTTATCAAAAGTGATACATACAGTCCTATTTTCATCTTTATTTTGCATATCAGCCATAAAACTTAAAGCATTTGCTTTTTTTTCTAATATCTTATTATATATAAAATTTGTATTATTTAAAAGAGTATTATCAGGAATTGCATTTATTGCACCAATTGATATCAAGCCTATCAAAACAACTACAAATATCATCTCAATTAGTGTAAATGCTTTCATTTTTATCCTTATGGCTTTTGAATAGTTACTTTTGAAAATCTTAATTTTTTATCACCATTTCTAGCAGAAGAAGTTGTTTGTATTAAAGTATATAATACAACATTTCCATTTGACTTTGATGTTTCAATATTTACTGCATTATCACAATATTTACAATTACTATTGTCTTTATCATAGCAATAATATCTAAGCACCGAAATATTTGCTTCAAATCTTTTATCACTAGAAATAAAATGGATATTTTTAAGACATTTATTTGAGCTATTTCTTTCATACCCTTCTATAGCCATTATTGCATTTTCTATACTTGAATGCATAAAAAGTGTGGCTTGTTCTTTTAAATATGTATCACTTACATGTTTTACACCTACACTACTAGCTTTTAATACAAGCATAAGTAAGAATGATACTAATATCAAAATAAATAAAGCTGTCATTATTCCAAAGGCTTTTTTCAAAATGTAACCTTTTGTTTTGTAATAGTAATGTTTTTGTCATTTTCTCTATACATCGGTTTAGAAAATTGAACCTTTAATTCTATATGATAATCAACAGCTTTTACCCTAAAAGCCGTGATATTTTTAGCTAAAATAGAAACATTTCCTTCATTTGTCTCACTATTATCGTGATGTGGGTCTGCACAAAATGTTTGATTTTGCCATGGGCGATAATTGTAAAATAGAAGTAAAGTATTGTCATCTATATTTAAATTTTTTAAACAATTAGCATTTTTATCAATATCAGCACCTCTAGCAATTCCCCATGCAGATGCTGCAAGATAATATTTTGCATAAATTCTATTTCCTTTTATATCACTTGTCATTGTAAGATTAGCATCATTTTTAACTTGTTTGAATTTATTTATTAGATACACTTTTTTATGATCATATCCATGCCATCCAAAAGAGTTGTTATAATCTTCACTTTCAACCCCTGTATCTAAATTACCAGCAAAAATAATAGCAACTGTTTTATTTAAATCTTGTGTATTATTAAATACTTTATTTAAAGTATCATTTATATCAGTAATATTAAAATCTTTAGTTACTAGTGTAAGAGTGTCTCTATTACTCGCATCTAAATCTATAAAGCCTGTATATCCTGTATGAATATCAAATCCAAAATGTTTTTTTGCATCATATGCTTCACTAATCCATTCAAATATTTTATATTTATCATCATCTATATCTTCAAGTTTTTTAAAATCTCCATCAGTTGGTGAGTATCCTATAGCTGTAAGTGGAGTTCTGTAATATAAAATAGTGCTTACCTCATCCAGTAGTGTTTGAGAGAGTATAGAAAATTTTGTAATAGTATTTACTTGATAATATCTTTGGTATAACATCTCAAGAGCTTTGAAACTACCTATACTAATAAGTCCTAAAATTACTATTACAAAAATAATTTCTATTAAAGTAAATGTTTTTTTTACCATTGTTCACTCTCTATATAACCAATTTTACCTATATTTGCACTCCAATATCTTGCATTAGAGATATTTTTATTATATTTTTTATCATATAGAGTAATTTTAGTCATTTTTATATTTGATTTATCTATATTTTGATTATTTGAAAAATTAAAATTTAAAGTTTGAGTATTGTAGTTATAGTTGTTGTTATTCCATTCATTACTATAGCCATTTGTGATATATAAAATATATCTAGTTTTACCTTTTTTTGTGGCATTAGTATTTGTATTATTGTAATCATCTATATCATCATAGTCTTCTTCACTATTTTCATCTCCATCAGTACCTATCTGGGAAATATAAAGGTTGTTAGGGCATATTCTACTATAGTCATAACCACTATAAAATCCTCCTATTCTTATAGGAGGATTATGAGATGAATTACACTCTAAAACATTTGAGTTTCCAGTCAGTAAAATATCATAACTATTTGTATCATTTTCGTCCCATTCTCTAAAACTTATATCCATCATTTTAGCCATCATATTAAATATACCATCTTCTTTTAGTGTAAATTTAAATGTTTCATTTGTGGTATAAATAATTCTTGGTACAGTTGTAAAAACTAAGGCTATTATAACTATTGTGAATATAAGTTCTATTAAAGAGAACGATTTTTTCATTACTCTTTGCTACTCTCGGCAATCAATACATCTTCAATAACTTCATCTAAATCCCCATCAAGGATTTTATCTACTTGTGAATATGCTTTATCACTTCTTACATCTTTTACTTGTTGATATGGAAATAAAACATAACTTCTAATCTGATGTCCCCATCCAATTTCGCTTTTTTCTTTTCCTTCTTCTTCAGCTTTTCTTTTTTCAAGTTCAAGTTCATAAAGTTTTGATTTTAACATTTTAAATGCTGTATCTTTATTTTGGTGTTGGCTTCTTCCGTTTTGACATTGAACTACAATATTTGTAGGAATATGTGTAATTCTAACGGCACTTTCAGTTTTATTGATATGTTGTCCACCAGCACCACTTGCTCTATATGTATCGATTCTAATATCTTTATCTTCGATTACGATATCGATATCATCATCAATCTCAGGTGAAACTTGAACTGAAGCAAATGATGTATGACGACGACCAGCACTATCAAAAGGGGATACTCTTACAAGTCTATGAATACCATTTTCTGCTTTTAAATATCCATAAGCATTTTCCCCTTTTACGATAAATGAAACATCTTTAATTCCAGCTTCATCTCCATCTTGGTAATCTAAAGTCTCAACCTTCCATCCTCTTTTTTCTGCAAATCTTAAATACATTCTATAAAGTATGCTAGCCCAGTCGTGAGACTCTGTACCACCAGCTCCAGGGTGGATTGATACGATGGCATTATTTGCATCATGTTCACCACTAAGCATTACTTCAATTTCAAGTGCTTTTATTTTTTCTTGTAAATCTGGAAGTTCTTTAAAAACTTCATTTAAAGTATCTTCATCTTCTTCTAAAGAAGCTAATTCATACATATCTTTGTTATCATCTAATGCTTGTTTTGCTTCTTTATATTTTTTTAGTTTTCTTGAAAGAATATTTTTTTCTTTTTGAATTTTTGCTACATTTTTCGGGTCATTCCAAAAATCTGCATCATTTTCTAATTTGCTAATTTCATCTAATCTTTTTTCTAAATCTTTAGGGTTTATAATTTTTGAAATATTATCTAATTTATTTTCTAAATCTTTTATAAGTTCTGAATATTCATAACTATCCATTTGTATCCTTTTTGATATAATCACATATATAATTTTAACATAAAAAGGACTTAAATGAAAATAATCAAAAATCCTTATGAGCTTCAAAAAGAGCTTAAAAATAAAGAAGTTGGATTTGTTCCTACTATGGGTGCATTACATGAAGGACATTTATCACTTATTAAAAAAGCAAGAGAAGAAAATAAAACAGTAGTAGTTTCAATTTTTGTAAATCCTACTCAATTTTTACCGGGTGAAGATTTAGATAAATATCCTAAAAAATTTGAAGCAGATGCTAAAATTTGTGAGTTAGCAGGAGTTGATTATATTTTTGCTCCAAATATTGAAGATATGTATAATGATAGTGATGAGGTTTTAATCAAAGCACCTAAAATCAAAGGATATATTCTTGAAGGGCATTTTCGTCCAGGACATTTTGATGGAGTGTTACAGATAGTTTTAAAACTTTTTAATATAGTTAAACCAACTCGTGCATATTTTGGTAAAAAAGATGCTCAACAATTAGCCCTAATTAAACAAATGGTAAAAAATTTATTTTTAGATATTGAAATTATTGAGGGTGAGACTATTCGTGAAAAATCTGGACTTGCTATGAGTAGTAGAAATGTTTATTTAAGTGAAGAGGAAAAAAATAGGGCATTATCTATCTCAAAAGCACTTAAAATGGCAGCAAAAATGAGTGTAAATGAAAAAGATTGTGAAAAAATAAAAAATGAAATGTTAAAAATATTAGAAGTTGATAAGCTACAATATATTGCTTTTGTAGATAGAGAGTTTAATTTTATAGATAAAATAAAACCACAAAATACAATTATTTTAATAGCAGCATATGTAGGAAATACAAGACTTATAGATAATATTTTTATATAAAGGTTAAGGGTTAATTACCCATTAAACCTTTTTTATAATCCTCAAAACTTTCTTCTCTTACTTTAATAGTAATTTTTTTAGTAGCAATTGCACCTTTATTATCTTTTACTGCTATCATAATATTATAATTTCCAGGGTGAGAAAATGTATAGCTAAATGATTTTTTTGGATTTCCTTTTCCTATAGCTTCTTTACCAGCTAAATTTATATAATAGCTTACAATTTTTCCATCTTCATCATTAGCAATAATTTTGAATTTCACATTTAAAGGTGCATATCCTGTTGTTTTTGAAGCGAAAATATCTACAGTTGGTTTTATGTTTTTGTGAGACTCAACATAAACTTTTTTTTCAACTACTACTTTTTTCTCTACAATCACAGGTTTTTCTACTACTTTTGTTATTACTTTTGGAGTAGTAGGAGTAGTTGTGTTTTTTTGAGAAGTTATTGTATTTGTTTTTAAATTTGTGTTATATACATAAGAGTTATGAGGATATCCTACTGCTAATAAACCATTATTTATATCTATTGTTGTAATGTTGTCTTTTTGAGATAATTTATATTTAGTGATTATTTTATTTGTTTTGAAATCATAAATAAAACCTTCATCATCATTTGCAGCAAATATTGTATTAGGTGTTAATACTTTAAATGCATCTATAGTATAATGGTTGTTTTTAAATGTTAATTCATTTGATGTTTTTATAGATGTTATGACATTAAATTTTTTTACATAACCATAATATTTACTTAAAACATCAATATGTTTATTATCACTCCATTCTATATTTGAAATATCTTTAGATGATATTGTATTTAAAAGATTTTTTAAAGTTATATCATATATAAAAATCTTAGATGAATTGTATATAGCTATCTTTTTTAAGTTTGGTGAAATTTTAGCCTTATCAGCTCTATATTTTGTTAAACTCCCAATCTTTGCACCTGTATTTAAATCAAATACATTAGATGTGTCATAATATGATGAAAGTACTAAAATATTTCTTCTTGTATCAAAATCTGTATATTTTCCTTTTATTTTTGAAAGTATTTTATAAGTTTTTGCATCAACAATAAATACAATTTTTTCAGTTAGTACTATTAGTTTTGATGCATCAGTTGAAAACATAGCTTTTTTTATATTGTTTGAATCTTCTGTATGAGATAATTCTTGAGAATTTATATCAAATATTTTTATTTTATTGTCATCCGCGATTAAAAGTTTATTTTGCAAAATATCTAAACTATTTAATCTATTAGCTGTAGATGTTTTTAATATTACTTTATTTGTTAAGTTTATTTGAGGAAGTTTTTCTTTGTCATATAACCCCGCAAATAATATACTACTACTTAAAATTATAGAACCAACTATTTTTTTCATTTATTCTCCTTTTGATAAATTTTTTTGATATTTAATATAGCCCTTATTACACCATAAGTGATATATCCTCCTAGTACTATAGCTAATGTCCATATTGGATATAAATATAAAAATGAGGCTATAATAATAATAGTTACTAATACTTTCATTTTTGCATTTTTTTGTACATCTACTTTTTTGAAAGATGGAAATCTTACATTACTAACC
>Ga0256843_1001705_pt1 | contig 16870 bp, 14 predicted proteins | sample AlvinellametaG_FD_191572 | JGI IMG/M metagenome (GOLD analysis project Ga0256843, IMG submission 191572) | Pompeii worm associated microbial communities from hydrothermal vent at the East Pacific Rise, Pacific Ocean - Alvinella | ecosystem: Host-associated > Annelida > Integument > Unclassified ... | reverse complement strand
TTATAAACATCAAGCATCAATTTAGCCTGCTCTAACGCCAAATCAGCTTGAGATTCTAATATATCAAACTCTGCAGATTCAAGTTCAAAGAGAGTATCTTCTCGTTTAACCTCGTCACCCACTTCAAAATGAATCTTTTTAACATAGCCCATATACCTTGCTGGTATCATTTTTTTATTATTTGATATAACCGTACCAGTCAAAATCAATTCACCGGCTTGTAGCGCTGTAAAAAATAGCAGCGCAAATAAAAGATATCGCATCTTTATTTACCAGTGTCTAATTTCTCTATGACATTTCATACACTGTCCCACAATTTTTGTATATGCTTGAACTGCTTGAGTAGAGTCCCCACTCTTAAATCTTTGTAAAATTGTCAATGCTTTTTGATTGATTTTTTTTACAATCTTATTAGACATCTTTATCTTTTCATTCATATAACGAGCCATAGGATTTTTCTCTTCAGTCTCTTCTAATGGTGGTTTCACTCTCTCAACAGCATCTGAGAGCTGAGCAACACCACTTGCAACAGTTTCATAATTATTATAGAAAAATCCACTTTGAATAACATTCATAGCATTCGCCATCTCATTCATATCTTTAATTCTATCCTCTTTCGTATATTCACCAGCCTGCAGCGTTCCAATTACCAGCATAAATGCTAAAACTATCTTTTTCACAATCAACTCCTATTTGTCATGTTGCAAGTATTATAGCAAAAAATAATATTTTTGCAATTATTATAATTAAGTTTTTATTATATTAGATAAAAAGAATTACAAAGTGTGATATTTTAAAACATTATAATCAAATATTAGAAAAAATTATTCTTTTTTCAGTTTTGATTTAGCTTTAAAGAGTTATAGTTGAGATAGTTTAAATTACATGCGAGGAAAAACAATGACAAAAAAACTACTAATAAGTACAGTGGCAGCCTTGGCACTGACTACCAGTTTATCGGCTGATTTTAGCTTTGGAGATATGTTCAAGGACATGAAAGATGGTATGACTTCTATGAGTCATGATGCAAAAGATTCATTTCAATCTGGAGTTGATGGAGGAGTAGAGGTATCTAAGAGTGCTGAGCGTACTACAACAAGTGTAAGCCATGATGCAAAAGATACGGCAGTTAAAGCAAGTGACGATCTAAAAACAAGTGAAATTGCTACTGTAAAAAGTGGATCAGATACAACAACAAACATCTCTAAAGATGTAAGAGATTCCGCTATTGAAGTTGCAGAGGACACGAAAGATACTGCTTCAAATACTACAAGAGACTTCAAAGACTCTTCAACAATGGCTACAAAAGATTTCAAAGATTCGGCAGTGGCTGTTTCACATGATGTAAATGATGCTACAAAAACAACATCTGACAATCTTAATGATTCTACTAAAACAGTTTCAAATGATTTAAGAGACTCTTCAAACAATGCAACAAACAATGCAAATGACTCTACAAAAACTGTTGCAAACGACTTAAGAGATTCATCAAATACAGCAACAACAAATGCAAACGATTCAACAAAAGCTGTTTCAAATAACTTAGCAGATGATGATTATAAAGAGTATTTAAAACTCAAAGCAAAATATGAGAAAAAACAACTCTAAGTTATAACTTCACACCACTAAATTTAAAATATACTTTAAATTTAGTGGAATATGCAAATAATCTACCAACTACTTTCACAAAAAGATACTTGTATTTAAAGTTCATCCTCTTGGTGTATCTCTGGTGGAATCTCTTCAATATCAACATCCCTTCCATCACTTCCTAGCCCTGCTTCACAATCTTCCTCTTTATCAACTGGACAGATAGCTTTTGTTTTTGCCATAAGTACTGGAATATAAAAGATGGAGACAAGTGTTGAAGCCATACTTCCAAAAATAAGCGCAATACCTAAACCACCGAAGATAGGATCTGTTGCTAATAGTAACGAACCAAGAATAATAGCTACAGCTGTTAACATAATTGGCTTTGCCCGTGTTGCTGTAGAGATGGCAATGGCACGATTCTTTTCAATACCGTTCTCAATTAAAGATTTTGTAAAATCGATTAGCAATAATGAACTTCTTGCACTAATACCCATTAAAGAGATAAAACCAATAAGCGATGTCGCAGTCAAATAGAAATGAATATCACTTAAATAGAGTGCTATTTTATCTGTAAAGAAATGTCCAATAATCACACCAATAATAGATAGAAAACTTCCAATCAGGACAATACCACTCAATGCAAATGACTTATAATACACAACCATCAGTAAAAACATTAAAACAAGTGCTGCAATAAAAGCCCCACCCAAATCTCTAAAGGTATCAAGCGAGACTTTCATCTCCCCATCCCAACGGACTAAAATTTTCTCTCCACTCTCTTTATCTGTTAACATCAAATCAAACATATACGTACTCATTCCGGTAAGTCGTTCAACTTCAAAACGTTTAGAGAGTTTTTTTATCATTATCTCCCGTGCCTCCATTAAAGGATAAACTTGAGAAACAAGATCACATTCAGCAGTTACTGAAACCATATACTTCATATTTTTTTTATAGATAGTTGGATCAGCTACAGTAGGAACAATTTTTACAACCTCTTTTACAGGTACCATAATTCCTTGTCTATTCATCAATTTAAGCCGTGAGAGTTTTAACTCTAGATCTTCACGACTCGCATGGGCCAAAAGCCGTGTTTTTTCATCAAGTGAAACAAATATGGGAATTTGATCTTGTTGCAGTGTTGAGTTTTTAGTAGCAACAACATTGCCTTTAAATGCCATATAGAGTATTTTACTAACTTGATCCACTGAGAGATCAGAGTTAATAATTTTTTCTACATTTGGAAATATCTCATATTTTGTAAAGATATTATCCTGCAGTACATCAACATCTACCAAACCTTTTGTCTCTTTAAGTGATGATTCGATAACCTTGGATGTCTCACGCAGAAGAAGAGTATCTTTACCAAAAAGATTAACAACAATCGTTGCATAAGTTGGAGGGCCAGAAGGCATCTCAATAAATTTAATGCGAGTATGTTTATAGATATTTTCACATCTATTTTTTACAATAGGACGAAGACGATGTACCATCATATAAGAGGGCTCCTTCCGTTCATGCTTATCCGTAAGGTTTACAACAATTTCGGCTTGATTTTTCAAACTTTTAAAAGCACTTCCCTTTACAAGACCAGCATAGTCAAGTGGTGCACCCTGTCCTATAAACATCTCCATATTTTTGATACTCTCTTCATGCCGCATTACATCAACAACACACTCGACAACCTCTTTAGTCTGTTTAACTGTTGAATTTGTTGCAGTATCTACATAGATACTAAATGTATTTGCACTCTTTCCAGGGAGCATCTTTGCTAAAACTATCTTAGTCGGAATCATAGCAATAGCAAAGAGTAGAAAAAAGAGAACTATAAAACCAACACGACGTTGATTTTTTTTCGAACTGACAATCTTATATACTAACTCTTCCATAATTTAATGATCCCCTTTAGCACGTTTAATAAACTTTTTAGCCAGATAAGGGGCAAAGACATATGCAACAAATAGTGAAACAGCCAAAGCGACAGGAACATTCAATGGAATTGGTAACATAAACTGTCCCATCATACCCCCAACAAATGCCATTGGAATCATAGTAAGCATAATGGCAATCGTCGCAATATTTGTTGATGGTCCTATCTCATCAGTAGCTTCAACAATTATCTGATCAAAACTTTGATCTTTTGTCTCTTTAAGATGCATACGTCTGTGGATATTTTCAATAACAATGATTGCATCATCAACAATAAGGCCCAAAGAGAGTAAAAATGCAAAAAGTGTAATTCTATTAATTGTCTGATCCGTCATATAGGCGATAAAGAGTGTCGCAGCTAAAATCATAGGTACAGCAATAGTTACAACCAAAGATTCACGCCATCCTAAAAAAGGTATCAAAATTAATGCAATAATCGCAATGGTTAAAACCAAATGATGTACCAATTCATTTACCGCTTCATTAGCACGCTCTCCATAGTTTCTAGTAATAATATACCCTAGTCCATTTTTTTCTAATTTACCTTCATACTCATCTAACATATCTAAAACTTTTTCAGCCAAATGCACTGCATTAGTACCTTTAAGTTTAGAGATAGTGAGTGTTACCTGATCTTCAGGGTCACTCAGTGGCGAGCCCTCCGCTTTATAAGATATGAGAGCCTCTTTGTAATTTTGTATATCATAATAGTATTCTACCTTCGCAATATCCTTGAGATAAACCAAAGAACCCATATACTTTGCAATAATCAAATTTTGTAAATCTTCTATAGAGTTAATAGCATTGGTGACTCCAAAAACAACAAGTCTATTATCTTTTGAGGGGAGGTCTACTTCTGGAGAGTTCTTTGCAATAGCCTGGATAGAGTTAATAACCTGCCCAATAGAAATTTTATAAGCAGAGAGTTTATCTAAATCTAAAAGTACATTGAATTGTGGTCGCTTTGCCCCTTTGAGTGTTGTTTTTGAAATATCTTGTATAGCATTGATATCTTGCTGAATCCCTTTTATCAACCTATAAAGTTTTATATGATCAATCCCCAACTCTTGTTTTTTATAAAAGGCCACAGTCACGATAGGAACATCAATATCTATATCGAAAGGTTTTACTATTGGATGCATAGCACCCCCTGGAAGTGAATCCATGTTTTGCATAACTTTATCATAAAGTTTTAGATTTGAACTCTCTCTATCTTCACCAATTTTATACTGAATATTAAGCATACCTACATTATGCATTGCAGTAGAATAGACATCTTTTATACCCTTGATCTCACTAATCTTTCTCTCTAGTGGTTTTAAAACAGCATTATCTATCTCTATCGGTGATGCACCTGGCATTGGTACTATGATAGAACCTCCACTAACAGCGATTTGTGGATCTTCTTCACGAGGCATTACTTCTAAAGATATATATCCTAAAGCCAAAATTGCAAAAGCTAAAATAGGTGTTAGTGGATTTTTCAAAAAAGCTTTTGCCAGATATCCTGCAATATTTTTTATTTTTGTCTTTTTCATCTTCTATTCACATAATTAATTTTTTTTATAATACACATCTTTATACCTTTTATATACATATAAACTTATTTTATATTATTCAAGATAAAATACAAGCTTATTTTATTTGTTATTCAAATATTAACTCATATCTTTACCATACTACCCAAATAGAAGATAAATAATAAAAAATAATACAATTTCTGCCTTATTATCTAGAATATATTGTTATGCTTACAATAATATAGAACTACTACAAAAGGACACTACATGAAAAACTTACTAATGCTCTCTTTTATCTTGGCAATATTTAGCCTTACTCTCAATGCAAAAAATATTGATGCATCTCTTTTGACAAAAAAGGATAATTTAACATATGAAAAGTCTACGTCAAAACTCTTTACAGGGAAAGCCTACTTCTTCTTTAAAAATGGTAAAACAAAAAAAATAGTACCTTACTATCATGGTAAAATTGATGGTAGACTCACTGAGTGGAGAGAAGATGGTAGTGTAAAGACAATAGCATACTTTAGAAATGGGAAACAAGATGGAGAATATATCGCAAAATATTCTAATGGAAAAAAAGCAATAGTCGCCTACTTTAGAGATGGAAAGCAAGATGGAGAAGTAAGTACATGGTACACCAACGGAAAAAAGAAATCTCTCGCCTATTATAAAAATGACATTCAAGATGGTGAAGCAAAAACATGGTATGAAAATGGTAAAAAAAAGACAAAAGGATACTATAAAAATGGAGAAAAAAATGGTACTTATACAGTGTGGCACAAAAATGGAAAAATAGCCTATAAAGGCCTCTATTCAAATGGTAAACTTATTGGAGTCCCACAACAATGGAAAGAAGATGGTACTGTTTACGCTATAAAATAGGCATCCTTTTTCTCAACGATAGGTAACAAACAGATATGCTATAATCTTATAAAGTCTCCTCAATTATAATGACTTTAAGAAGGTAAGATTTATGCACTCTAAATACAGTAACTCATTATGTCTGGCAAATTATATTGTTATTGCTTTTATACCTATAGTCTTTTTTCTTGTTTTACTTCTTGGGTACCTTCATATCATTCCTATAAATGTACCTATATATGGTTTGTCAGTTATTGGTTTTATTCTTTTTATCTTTTTACTCTTTATCAAACACAATGCGAACTATTCAATTTGTAAAATTCGGAACTCTTATCTAAAAATGGAAAAAAGTCTTGAGAAAAAACTAAGCGAAACTACTCTTGAGATAGGAGAAGAAAAAAAATCGATCCTTAATATTGCTGAATTTTTAAATCACTATTATGATGATGCAAGAAATAATAATTTTGCAGCTGTAGCATCTTCTATCTTTCCAATGCTTGGGATTTTAGGAACTTTTGTAGCAATAGCACTCTCAATGCCAAATTTTTCTGTAGAAGATACACAGGCACTTGATAGAGAGATATCATTACTACTTAATGGTGTTGGATCTGCTTTTTTTGCCTCTATTTTCGGTATCTTACTCTCCCTCATCTGGACTTACTTTGAAAAAAGAGGCATATCCAAAATAGAGCACTATTTTCATGATGTAAAAAAGAGATATGAGGCACAAATATGGTCACAAGAAGAGCTTCTTATCTATAAATACAGACTTTATGATATGAAAGAAAATAAGTTTATAGCTACCATACAAGAGACCTTTAATCTTGATTTCATCAAAGAGACAACACAACTGCATCTCAGATCATTTGAAAATATCACAAAACAGACAAATAACAACTTTACTCTCTTAAGTAATGAACTGCAAACCGTCTCTAAAGAGCTGAGTCAAACCCTTCAAGAGCTTAGTAATGTTAAAAGTGCATTAGAGACCCAAAAGCATATCGATAAAGCACTTGTCGATTTTACCAATGCAACACAAAGTTTTGAAAAGACAACAAAACTTTTCTCTATACGCTTAGAGAACTCATTAGATAATACATTTGAAAAAATTGATAGTGAACTTGGAGAGATTGTTATACGTCTTGCAGATTTTGCTACTCATGTCAGTTTAGAGAGTAAAGAGGTTCAAGAATCTATTGCCCGTTATCATAAGATCATTGCTAAGAAAGTCGAAGAAAGATAAGATTGTGCTAATCAAAAATACAAATAACAATAATGAAACTAATTTTTGGCTCTCCTATGCGGATTTAATGGCCGGGCTTTTATTTATCTTTATTTTACTCATTGGTGCCATTATAGTTAAATCTATAGTACTTAAATCAAATCTTGCTTCAAAAGAAACCTCTTTAGAGAGTTCTCAACAGACACTTTTTATGCGAGACAAAGAGATACAAAAACTAAAAAAACTACTCACACAGCGCTCTATAGAGATAGATAAAAGTAAACATAAACTTTATCTCAAAGAGAAAACACTTCAACTAAAAACTCAAGAAATTCAAACTTTAAATAAAATTCTACTTGCAAAAAAAATGACAATAGATCACTTTAATCAAAAAATTATTATTATGCAAAACCTACTTAATGAATCAAACAAAACAGTAACAAAACAAAATATCAAACTTGCAGATTATGAAAACAGAGTTATAATCCTTTCAAAGAATCTAACAAAAAAAGATGAAACTTTAAAACTAAAAGATGAAAAACTATTAAAACTTTTAATGGCCCTACAAAAAAAAGATACACAATATGATCTACTAATACAAAAACTACAAAAACAAAAGGCACAAATTAAAACACTCACAGGAATCAAAATCAAAGTCATAGCTGAATTAAAAAAGACACTTAAAGACAAGGTACAAATTGATCCAAAAAGTGGCTCATTACGCCTCTCTTCCAATATACTGTTTGATAAGGGTAGTTTTACACTTAAAGATTCAGCAAAAACAGAACTCAAAAAAGTTTTTATCCAATATATTGGAACACTAATATCTAATAAAACTATAAAAAATCAAATTGACAAAATAATTATTGAAGGGCATACGGACAGTGATGGTGACTATCTTTATAATCTGAATCTCTCTCAAAAAAGAGCTTTTGCTGTTATGAACTATCTCTTATCTCTAAAATTTACGAAAGAGCATAACCTACAACCACTGCTAGTTGCAAGTGGACGATCATATATCGATCCAATAGTTGATGATAAAGGAGAGGAAATTAAAAGTGCCTCACGTCGTATTGAGATTAAATTTCGTCTTAAAAATGATGATGCTTTGCAAGAAATAGATAAGATACTTGATTATGAATAATTTTGATACAAAATTTTTACAACTTTCTATAGATTACCTTGATAAAAAACTTCTCTATGTAAAGTCTCAAAAAAATATCTCTAAAAAAAAACATACTCTAAAAAGAAGAAGAGATATTCTTCACTATATGCATAAATTTTTTGCTTATAAAGCTACAAAAGAGTAAAGAGATAATATCCTTTTTTATCTATAAGCTTATACTGGTAATAACCATCAAGCTCAATTACTACACGATAATATCCACGATGTGTACCTATTCTTATTTTCTTAAAAAGTGAATTGGAAGATATCTTTTTAATATAACTGCCGATATCTGTTTCTCGTTTAAAATCACACACTATTCTATGTGGTTTTACCAATAAAAAATTTCTTAGCAACTTATCTTTTGTAACTATCTTTAACTCTTTACCATCAGCATAAAAAGATATAAACGGTAATGAAGCCAATTTTTTATAATTTAAAACCCTCTTTTTATTAGTAGTATATGTTCTTTTTTCTGGAGATGCAGCATAGTTCTGCGATATGAAAAGTGGTAAATGCCAATCTATACTATTGTGTAATTGAATCTTTTTAGTGGATAAAGAACCATCAAGATTTTTGTACTCTACTGTTACACTTTCAATAGTTCTAGCCGTAGATGGTAGTTTAATTGTTGCTCGTCGTAATGGTTGCGTATTTTCTATTTTATTTGTTGTAAGCGGAATGTCCTCTGCATTGTCTACAGGGAAAAAAGGATTTTCTCGAGCAGTTAAAAAGATAGGAATCAACAACATATAAAATAAAATTTTCATTATTTAACTACACCTAATTTTTACAAACATTATAGCAAATTTACAAGACTATTGTGCAGAAATCTCTTTGAGCTCAAAATACTCACGTTGCAATTCAGCATTTTCATTTTTTAAACGCACAACTTCCTCTTTGAGATAGCTTTCATAATCCTCTAAACCAAGGAGAACTTCGACCGAGTTCGTTCCATACAGGAGTATTCCCACATAGATGCCAAGTAAAATAATTAAAATTAGAAAAAGAAAAAACTTTCCAAAAGTAAGTCCAAGATACCTTTGAGTTATACTCTCATCGGTATCTATCTCTTGGTAAAGTTCCTCTTTATTCATGACATCTCTTAGTTAAAAAGAGCAGATCCTAAATACTCGCCATATACAACTTCATTTTCAATCTCTAAAAGACGGTTATATTTTGCAATTCTTTCACTACGAGCAGTTGAACCTGTTTTAATCTGACCACAATTAAGTGCTACAGCAAAATCAGCAATAAAAGCATCTTCACTCTCACCTGAACGGTGACTCATAACACAGTTATAACCATTTCTTTGTGCAAGACGTACTGTAAGCATAGTTTCAGAAACTGAACCAATTTGATTTGGTTTGATAAGAATCGCATTTGCAATCCCTTTTTGGATACCTTCATTTAAAATATTTGCATTTGTAACAAAAAGGTCATCTCCAACGATCTGGATCTTATCGCCTAACTTTTCAGTCATCAATTTAAATCCATCCCAATCATCTTCACTCAAACCATCTTCAATAGATACAATAGGATATTTCGCACATAAATCTTCATAATAAGCAACTAACTCTTCGCTACTAACTGTACGATTTTCACTCTCTAATCTATATCCGCCATCTGCTACAATCTCACTTGCTGCAACATCAAGAGCAATAGCAACTTCTTCACCTGGTTTGTAGCCAGCTTTTTCAATTGCTTCCATAATAACTTGAATAGGCTCTTCATTTGAGCTTAAGTTTGGTGCAAAACCACCCTCATCACCTAAAGATGTAGAGTGACCTTTTGCTGCTAAAATAGCTTTTAGGTTATGATATACCTCAGAAGATGCACGAAGACCTTCAGCAAAATCCTCAAAACCAACTGGCATAATCATATACTCTTGAAAATCAACAGAGTTATCAGCATGACTACCACCGTTAATGATGTTTAACATTGGTGTTGGCATAACCATTGCATTGGCACCACCAAGATATCTGTAAAGTGGCACACCTAGACTTTTAGCTGCTGCGCGTGCTACTGCCATAGATACACCTAAAACTGCATTTGCCCCTAGGTTACCGTAGTTCTCAGTACCGTCAATCTCTTTCATGATAGCATCAACTACTGCTTGATTAAATGGGCTCATTCCGATCAATGCATCAGAGATAGGTCCGTTTACATTTTCAACAGCTTGCAGTACACCTTTACCCATGTAACGGTTACCACCATCACGAAGCTCTAATGCCTCACGCTTACCAGTACTTGCACCTGAAGGGACAATAGCACTCTCTACTGTTCCATCACTTAATGTTACAGTCGCTTTTACTGTTGGATTACCACGTGAATCCATTACTTCTATCGCACTTACGTTATCTATAAACATATATCTGCCTTATTTAAAATAAAATTGTGTTATTTTATCCAAATTTGGTTAAATCTTTGTTTATACATCAGCCTCTGCAATCTCTGAAGTCTCCATAGTCATCAATGAGCTCATACCCATGGCTTGTTTGATCTTCTCTTCTATCTCATTCGCTAATTCTGGTTCATCTTTAAACTTCGCCTTCACATTTTCACGACCTTGACCAAGTTTTGTCTCACCATAACTAAACCATGCTCCACTTTTGTCAACAATATCAAGTTTCACACCATAATCAACAAGTTCACCCTCTTTAGAAATACCCTCACCAAACATAATGTCAAACTCTGCCTGACGAAATGGTGGTGCTACTTTATTTTTAATCACTTTTGCTTTTACACGGTTACCAATCTGACTCTCACCCTGTTTAAGTGATGCAATACGACGAACATCTATACGTACGGATGCATAGAATTTCAATGCATTACCACCTGTTGTTGTCTCAGGTGATCCATATCCCATCATACCAATTTTCATACGAATCTGATTGATAAAGATAACTGTACAGTTCATTTTATTAAGTACGCCTGTCAATTTACGAAGTGCTTTTGACATCAATCTTGCCTGTACCCCGACATTCTGATCACTCATTTCACCTTCAATTTCAGACTTTGGTGTCAATGCAGCGACAGAATCGATAACTATTAAATCAACCGCACCACTTCTGGCAACTGTCTCAACAATATCTAGTGCCTGCTCACCATAATCTGGTTGCGATACTAAAAGATTGTCAATATCTACTCCAAGATTTTTTGCATAAATAACATCGAGTGCATGTTCAGCATCAATAAATGCACATACTCCACCCTCTTTTTGACACTCTGCAGTAATTTGCAGTGCCAAAGTCGTTTTTCCTGAAGATTCCGGTCCATAAATCTCTACAACACGCCCTTGTGGAATACCACCAATACCAAGTGCTAAATCCAAACCAAGAGATCCTGTTGATATTGACTGAATTGGTTCTATCTCTTTATCACCAAGGCGCATCAATGCACCCTTACCAAAGGCTTTATCTATCTGCTTAATTGCTAAGTCTAATGATTTTTGTTTATTTGCGTCCATTGTTTGGCTCACTTCTTTTAAATTTTGTGTATTTTATTTATTTTTTGTATTATAGTGCAAAATTATGTCAAATTGTCATATTTTTAGTTAAAAATCTCAAAAAAATCTGCTTGCATTGACTCATATTCATATAGAAGTCTCTCAATTTTTATAATATCAAAAGCATTTATCGCCTCTTGTAACTCTTTACAATAGAGCTCAAATATCTCTATCTTATAACGATTTGCAACGCTTCTTAAAGTCTCTTCAAAATATTTGATATCATTAAAATTATTACTTTTTAAAGCTTTTTTATTGAGAGGCATCACTTTTGTAGCAAATATATCCAATACCTCAACTTCATTATCTACTAGTGTTTTGTTAGAGACAAATCTTTTCAATCCTTTATTCATATCTTTTACTTGCTGAATTTTATGTTTTAAAAATCGACTAATCTCGACATAAAGTTCTCTCTTGAGAACAGGCTTACGTAAATAACCATCAAAATCTTTTGATTTTTCACTACTAAACTCTCCTTGCATCACAGAAGCTGTCAGGGCAATAATTGGCAAATCTTTTTTCAAAAGCTTTATTTTATGTGCAGCCTCATAACCATCCATGACAGGCATCCTTATATCCATTAGCACAAGATCAAACTGCTCTTTTGCAACCATTTGACAAGCTTCTAAACCATCTTGTGCCGTTTTACAGATAACATCTGTTTCATAAAAATCATTAACAATCAACTCTCTATTATCTTTTATATCATCAACTACCAGTATCTTTGCCTTATCAAATATAATAACCTCACGCTCTTGTATCTCAGTCTCATATGCTGTTTCATCTTCAACTGATGCAATACTCACACCATAAAGCTTTATCATAAAAGCGCTTCCCTTCCCCTCTACACTGTCAACCATAATCTCTCCACCCATCATCTCACACAAACGTTTTGAGATAGAGAGGCCCAAACCTGTTCCTCCAAATTTTCTACTCTCTTGACCCTCTTTTTGTTCAAAAGCATTAAAAATTCTCTCCAACTGATCCTGAGGAATGCCCACTCCTGTATCTTCTACACTTATAAGAATGTCTACCTTACTTGTATGCTCGTCTATTGCCAAAGTTTGCAATCGTAAAGTTATACTGCCATACTGTGTAAATTTTACAGCATTCCCTATTAGATTAAAAAGAATTTGGCGTAATCTGACTCCATCTAAGAGTAAGCTTTTTGGTATATCCTTATCTATGACTATATGAAGCTTTAATCCCTTATTTTTGATATTCATTGCAAAAATTGCTCCAACCTCAGCAAAAAGGTCATGAAGATTTGTAGCTTGATTTTGCAGTATCATTTTTCCAGCTTCAATTTTTGAAAGGTCTAAAATATCATTAATCAACATAAGCAGTGTATTTCCTGCAGATTGTATGGTCTTTACATAGGATTTTAAACGAGCCTCCTTAAGTTGTTCATTAAGAAGTTCTGTAAATCCCATGATTGCATTCATAGGTGTTCGGATCTCATGAGACATATTTGCAAGAAATTCTGATTTTGATCTATTCGCACTCTCTGCATCCTCCTTTGCTTTTTGTAATGCTTTCTCAACTGTTTTTCTCCGATTTATTTCTAAAGATAATTTACGATTCCAATAGAGTGCTCCAGACATCATAATGATGAAAAGAATCAACAGTTGATAAACAAGCGTGTAATCTTTTGCATGAGCAACTTTAATGTGTATCCAACGATTATAAATATCTTGTTTCTCTTTTTCTGTAATAGAGGAGAGTACTTTATTGATTATACTCAGTAATACCTCTTCCCCTTTTTGTACTAAAAATGTATGTTCAAAGAGATGATTTGTCTTACCTGCAATATGTAACTCTTTAGGATAGTAATGTCCCACATAATAGATAGCTACTGCCATATGCATCAAAGTTGCATATGCCTCAGATCTGTCAACCATAGCCAGAGCCTCTTCTATATTTTTAGTTGCAATGAGTTTTATATTTGGATAGTGTTCTTTTAAATAGTTATAGCTACTCCACTCTTTTGGTACTGCTATTATTTGATCTTTTATATCTTCGATCGAGTTGATAAAAGACTGCTCTCTTCGGGTAACAAATACAAAAGGAAATGAGTAAAAGCTTTTGCTCATCAAGCCCATTGAACTCTCATGTCTGCTTTTTAAAATTCCGGGGATAAGATTGATCTCTCTATCTTTAAATTTAGCTAAAACATCACTCCAAGAGCTTGATTTTTTATAAGTAAATTTTAGTCCACTCTTTTGCTCGATTAACTTAAGGTAATCACCTAAGAATCCTTTCATCTCACCATCTTGGATGATTGAGAGAGGCTCCCAATCGACTTCACTGTAGTATAGAGGTTTATGTGTAGCTATATACTCTTTTTCTAGCTGATTAAAAACAATGTGATTTCCCTCTTCAGCACGAACTTTATCTGAACTAATCCATTTATCATAAATTGCTTCTTTCTCTTTTTTAGAGATACTACTTAGAGCTTTGTTTAAAATATCTCTTAATATAGAAAACTCTTTTTTTGTTGTCATATGGAGTTTCATGATATTTTTACCACGATAGGATTTAAAAGGAATAATTGTAGATATACCCTCTTTCTTTAAAAGATAATTAATCGTAGCATAGGTATCAAAGAGTATATCTGCACGCTTTTGTAAAAGTGCATCCACCGCCTCTGAAAAGCTCTCTACATCTACAATTTTAATCCCTGGAAAATCTTCTTGCAAAATTTTTCGATGGGCATACCCTTTTGGTATTGCTACACGTTTACCATTAAGATCTGCAAAACTTTTAACATGAAGTCCTTCTCTGACAAAGAAATAATCGAGCATTTCAAAATAGGGTTGTGTATAGTTCATAAAACGAGTTCTCTCTTTTGTATAATAGACAGCACCAAGCATATCTATTGAACCCTCTTTTATCTTTGCAAGATTTCTACTCCATTTATCAATTTCAACATCAAATATTAGCCCTGTTTTTTGTGAAATCAACTTTAAATAGTCATTGACTACTCCTATATACTCTCCATCTACTGTTGCAAAATCAATAGGCATCCAATCAGGTTCACCACCAACTATAATATGTTTATGCTCTGTAATCCACTCTTTTTGAGAAGGAGTTAAGACAAATTTTTCACTTTTTGTATCTCTTACACTCTCTTTATACCACTTTTGTAAGATATCATGCCTCTCTCGCTGTGTAATTTGCTGGAGTGATTTTTCTATGATTGAAGCAAGTAGTTCATTATTTTTGGCAACCCCAAAAGAGACTTGTGTATCAAGTCCTTCTAGTTTATTGGTGATTTTTAGATTTGAAAGTAAATTCTCTTTCATAATATAACTTGCAACTGCAACATTTCCTATATAAGCATCTGCTTTAGAAAAAGCCACTGCTTTTAAAGCTTCATCATTAGAATTTGTAAGATATAGTTCTATCTCTTTATAGTTTTTTTGTAACCATTCATGAAGATAAGAACCTTTATTTATAGCAACTTTTTTATCCTTTAAATCCAAAAGAGTGTGAATATCATTACGATTCGCTTGAATTACTATAGCAAGTGGCATAGAGAGATACGCAGAACTAAAACGAAGATACTTCTCTCTTTGAGGTGTTTTTACAACACAGGTTAGACCATCAAGTTTTCCATCTTTCATCTTCTGCAAGGTTTTTGCCCAAACATCGGCTTCTATCTTTATTTTTAAACCGCTGATAGCTTCTATCTTTCGTATATAATCAACAGCTATACCATCTGATTGACCTTTTGCATTAACAAAATCATATGGGGCCCAACTAAAATCTGCACCAAAAACAACTGTAGGATGATTTTTTATATAGCTGTATTCTTCTTTTGTAAAAAGTGTACTCGATGCCAAAAGATGAGTAGAGAAGATAAAAAAGATAAAAAGAGATTTATAGCCTAGAGATCGCAACAAATTCATCAATATTATTTTCAAAAATCTCTACTAAAAGAGGATCAAAGTGGCTACCTTTATTCTCTATGATATGTAAAATTGCATCATTTACACTCCATGCCTCTTTATATACACGCTTATGTGTTAATGCATCAAAAACATCAGCCAGTGCAACAATGCGACCAAAAAGATGAATATTTTCACCTTTTAAGCCTCTAGGATATCCCGAACCATCCCATTTTTCATGATGTTCGTACGCGATAATATCCGCAGCTTTCATAATTCTTCGAGAGGATACTGTCAAAAATTCATGTGCTTTTGAAGTATGACTCTTCATTATCGCAAACTCCTCTTTTGTTAGCTTCCCTTTTTTATGTAAAATTTCTCGAGGAATGGCTATCTTTCCAATATCATGCATAGGTGAAGCATGATATAAAACATTTGCATCCTCTTCAGAAATTGTCGGATGATAGTGTGCAAGTAGTCTTGAGTATTCAGCAACCCTTTTGATATGTTTTCCTGTCTCATCAGAAGTTGACTCCATCAACTCTGTCAAGATAAAGATCATCTCCACCTGTGTTGCTTCAAGTTCTGTTAAAAGCCTATCAACTTTATACTTCAGTTCATGCTCTAGACTCAGATTATTTTCTCTTAGAATCTCTTTTGCTTTGTAAAGCTCAAGATGTGTTTTTACACGTGCAATTAACTCATCTGATTGAAATGGTTTGGTTATATAATCTACTCCACCTACTGCAAAACCTTTAGAGATAGAGTCAATATCTGCCTTTGCCGTCAAAAAAATCACTGGAATATTTTTAAGTTTTTCATCTTTTTGCATCATAGAACATAACTCAAACCCATCAATACCTGGCATCATTACATCTAAAAGAACAAGATCAAAGTCATTATCTAAAAGGAGTTCATAAGCTGCTTTGCCTGAAACAGCAAAAGAGAAGTCATAGTTCGATTCACGCAGTATATTCATAGCTACTTGAATATTATCTGCTATGTCATCAACAATTAAAATATGATATCTAAGATTCATGATTTAAGTCCCGCAATATTTCTAACCAAGTATACCATAAAATCACTCTTTATAAATATTAGAGCCTTTTTGATACTTTTAATGCCTATTTTTATCTAATTTTGATAAAATTGATTTATGAAAAAGACTCTTATAGCACA
>Ga0256843_1001704_pt1 | contig 16872 bp, 10 predicted proteins | sample AlvinellametaG_FD_191572 | JGI IMG/M metagenome (GOLD analysis project Ga0256843, IMG submission 191572) | Pompeii worm associated microbial communities from hydrothermal vent at the East Pacific Rise, Pacific Ocean - Alvinella | ecosystem: Host-associated > Annelida > Integument > Unclassified ... | reverse complement strand
ACCTCTTCTAAGTGTGCCATAACACCCTCATACAGATCAAGTGCAAAGTCACGCTGTTTATTACGGATCTTTTTCTCTTCAAGTATCTCTGTTGTATGTTCAGAAGTGTTTCCATTTCCTAAATCAAAAGCGTATAAGAGGCTAACTACTGCCATTCTTGCGTGATGTCTTGTCGCCATAATTACAGCTCCTCGTAGAGATCTAACATCTCAATAACAGTCGTCATCGCTTCAAAACCTTTGTTTCCTGCTTTTGTTCCTGCACGCTCGATCGCCTGCTCAATAGTGTCTGTCGTTAAAAGTCCAAAAGATACCGGCTTTTGGTATTTTAAACTCATTGAAGCGATCCCTTTTGTAGCCTCTGCACTTACATAGTCAAAGTGAGGTGTTGCACCACGAATAACTGCGCCAAGTGCACAAATAGCGTCATACTTACCACTGCTAAGAAGTTGATCTACGATCATTGGAAGCTCAAAAGCACCCGGAACCAAAACATGTGTCAAATCAGCATCATTACCGCCATGACGATCAAATGCATCTTTTGCACCCTCTACAAGTCTATCTACGATGAAGTGATTCCAACGTGTACTTACGATTGCTATTTTTTTACCATTTACTACTTTTAATTTACCTTCGATTAGGTTCATCTACTTTTCCTTTTTAGTTAATTTCTTGAATTTTTTTGATTTTTACGATGAGTTTTTCCAACTCGTCAAGTTTGAGCATATTTGGACCATCTGAGAGCGCAATGCTTGGGTCAAAATGGGTCTCAAAGAAGAAACCATCCACACCAATAGCTGCTGCTGCACTTGCCAAATACGGTACCATTGAACTGTCACCGCCAGTCTTTCCATTCTCAGCCGTTGGCATCTGAACAGAGTGCGTTGCGTCAAAGATAACCGGTGCAAATTTTCGCATCAAGACAAGGTTACGCATATCTACCACAAGATTGCCATACCCAAATGTATTGCCACGCTCACAAAGGTAAACTCCGTGTTTTTGTGCATTTTCATATGTTGCCTCAGAACATCCACGTGTCTGAAGAACTTTTAGAAGCGGGTACTGCATCGCATTGGCATCTAAAAACTGCCCTTTTTTGATGTTTATCTCACGCTCTGTCTTTGCACATGCCACAAGCAGATCTGTTTGACGACATAAAAATGCAGGAATCTGTAGCATATCAACAACCTCAGCAACAGCAGGAACCTGTGTTGATTCATGCACATCTGTTACCACTTTGTAGCCAAAATCATCTTTTACTTTTTGCAAAATTCTCAATCCCTCATCCATGCCAAGTCCACGAAAACTCTCTAATGAAGTTCGGTTTGCTTTGTCAAAACTCGCTTTAAAGTAGAAGTCTATTGTTGCATCATCATTATATTTCTCTAACGCTTTTGCAATTTTAAAGATATTCTCTTCACTCTCAATGACACAAGGTCCAGCTAATAGTTTCATCTTTTATCCATTTTTATTTTAAATATTTTCTAATTTTATTATTTATGTTATAATCTCATCAAGGCAAAGAGGGTTAGACCCTCTTTAGCTCCAAGTTGACTTTAAGTCGCCAAACTATGAAAGTCAACTTGAGGTGAAACTTTTTCATAAGTTTCCTCCTCTTGATGAGATTTTTGCCCTAGCTTTGGCTAGTGGCAAATGTATTATACCTTTTTCTTTTTAATCTTTATTTAGCCCTCGCGACCATAACTCCTGCAAAAACAATAAGAACTATTCCAAATGCCGTTGTCAAGGATGGTAGCGCGTCTCCTAAAAAGAGCCCGACAATGATAGAAAAGAGAATATTTGTATAGCTCACAGCACCTACAATTCCAGCTTTTGTCTCACCATATGCCTTGGTCATCAGCAGTTGTGAAATGGTCGCCAAAAGACCCATTGCAATGACATAAAACCAGACAATACCCTCTGGCATAACAAACTTCGCCAACATAAAGTCAAGCTCAGGAATGTGAATATAAGGTGAGATGAAAAAGAGTAAAATCGGACCGATCGTTCCTGTTAGCATAAAAGAGAGAACTATGGCTCGTGTATCATAAAACTGTTTGAGCTCACGTACCGATGTATAGGCAAGTGCTGCTCCAACACCAGAGAAAATTCCCAGTAAATCATACTTAGAAAAACCGATTCCACTCGGTTGGGTTATAAATACAATTCCTATAAAACCGACAAAAACAGCTATCCAAGCCTTAACTCCCAACTTCTCACGCAAGAAGAGCCAGGCAAAGATCGCTGTAAAGATAGGCGAGGTCTTTGAGTAGGTCATCGCATCACCAAGAGAGATATGAGCAATATTGTAAAAAAAAGCAAGCAGTGCAACAAAGCCCATAAAACCACGAAAAAAGAGTAAAAAAGGCTTGCCACCCTGCTGCTGCATCGGTTTTTTCAGCACAGCAAAACCTACCAACATCACCCCTGCGATATTTCTAAAAAAGACAACTTCCAAAGAGCTCATAGACTCCGAAGCTAGTTTGGCAAAAGCACCCATAATGGCGAAAGTAAAGCTCGCAATGAGCATATACTGCACACCTTTGTTTAAATTTTTCATTCTATTCATAAATGCAATTATATCGGGTAAAGTTTATTTTAGCTCAAAAATAGATTTTTATACAAATTGTGATATTATAGGAGTATTAATTTTTTTGGATTAGATATGATGTATAAAAGTAATATTTTAATTATAGATGATGTTGTTGAAAATATACAGGTTGCTATGAATATCCTTAAAGAGGATAACTATGAGTTTTCTTATGCACTCAATGGTGAAGAAGCTTTAAAACTGCTCAAAAAAAACTCTTTTGATCTTATTTTACTCGATATTATGATGCCCGGCATCGATGGTTTTGAAGTATGTAGAAGAATAAAAGAAGATCCTATTATGATGAATATTCCTGTTATTTTTTTAACAGCTAAAGCAGATATAGATTCAATGTCAGAAGGTTTTAATGTTGGTGCTGTTGATTATATTGTAAAGCCTTTTAATGCGAATGAACTTCTTATGCGAGTTCGTACACATGTAAATCTCTACAGATCACAACAACTTTTAAAAGAGCATAATCTCTCACTTGAAACGAAAATGCACTATGAACATAAAAGAATTTTAAGTGAACTCGAAGAGAATCAAAAAGAGATGATTTTTATTCTCTCTGAACTTATTGAATCTATCTCTGATGAGACCGGAAAACATATAAAACGAGTTGCAAGTTATGCCAAACTTCTAGCTCATCTCCATGAGGCTATTAGCGAAGATGATGCTGATGTCATCTACTATGCTTCACCAATGCACGATATTGGAAAGATTGCAGTTCCTATAGAAATTTTACATAAAAAGGGTGCTCTGAGTGAAGATGAATTTAAAATAATGAAAACACATACTACAAAAGCTCATGAGTATCTAGGTCATGCTAAACGAAAGATTATGAAAGCTGCCGATATTATCGCTTATGAACATCATGAAAAATGGGATGGTTCAGGTTACCCTCAAGGGCTTAAAGGTGAAAATATACATATCTTTGGACGCATTGTTGCCATTGCTGATGTTTTTGATGCACTCACACATAAAAGAGTCTATAAAGAGGCATGGGATGTCAATGATGCCGTTACCTATATCGTTGAACAAAAAGGAAAACAGTTTGATCCTTATCTTGTTGAGTTATTTGAGGCACATATAGATGAGTTCATCGCTATTTCTAAAATATAGATTTTTTCTCCTTTTTTTTCTTCTGACTTCATCTCTGTTTGCAGAAGTATCACCTCATTTTACCCCCAAAGAGAAAGAGTGGATTCGTACACATATAGTTAAAGTAGGTGTCGGTCCCGATTGGGCTCCTTTTGATTTTGTCAACAATGATGGAAAATATAGTGGTATTGCCAATGACTATCTTACGCTTATAAGTGAAAAAAGTGGTTTACAATTTAAAAAGATTGTTGATAAATGGAGTAATAATCTTAAAAAGATAAAAGAGAAAAAGATTGACCTTCTCGACGCCGTTTACTACAGTGAAAAACGTAGTAAATATATGTCTTTTACACACCCCTATATTGAGATTTTAGACTACTTTTATATTCGTGATGACTTAAATGTCTCTACTATGAAAGATCTTGATGGCAAACGAGTAGCCATTCCAAAAGGATATGCTCACGCAGATGCTGTTAAAAAAGAGTTTCCTAAAATAAAAATTGTTACAGTAAATACCTTTTCAGACGCTGTAGATGCTGTAGTGGAACATCGAGCAGACATCTTGTTCGATACACAGATTGCACTCTCTTACAAACTTGAACAAGATGGTATACGCAATATTATCCCTTTTAAATCCTACCGAACACATGGTCTGATGAAACTCTATATGTCAACCTATAAGGGTAATGATATTTTAATCTCCATCATAAACAAATCTCTTGACTCCATCTCAAAAGCTGAAAAAAGAGAGATATACAACAGATGGGTTCATCTCAGTAGTAAAAAAAGCAAAAAAAATATTTTAAATAAAAATGAGATAGCCTGGATAAAAGCACATCCAAAAGTACGCTATAGTGAAATGAATTACAAACCAATAGCAATTATTGAAAATCATCAAATGACAGGTCTTATTCGTGACTATTTAAATCTTATAGAAAAACGAACCGGCTTAGAATTTGAGTTTCAAGAAGCGGACTCTTTACAAAATGTATTAGAAAAATTCAAAGATAAAAAGATCGATATGATTCCCGGAATTGGTAGTAGTACAAAAGAGATGCAACTTGGATTGACATCAACTACCTTTGCAACATTTCCTTTTGTTCTCGTTACAAAAAATGCGCACTCCTTTATAAATGATATAGAAGATATGGATGGTAAAACCATTGCTGTTCCACGAAACTGGACAAGTTATAACTTCCTCAAAGCAAAACATCCTGAGATAAACATCATAGCTACTAAAGATATATTTGAAGCACTTAATCTAGTCAAAGAGGGAAAAGCAGATGCATTTCTAGGGCATATGGCTGTTGCGATGTACTATGTTGGGACATACTATCCAAACTCACTCTATATTGCAGGAAGAATTAACCACACATTTAACCATAAAATCTTACTTCAAAAAGGAGATACAACTCTCTTAAATATCATCAATAAAGCCCTTGCATCAATCACAGAAGAGGAACATTTAAAGATCAATAACAAGTGGCTTAAAATAAAAGTAAACCAAGTACAAGACTATACTTTTATATTAGAAATTGCATTTGTTCTTCTTCTCATGATAGCAGGAACACTCTATTGGAATAGAAAACTTTCTCATGAAATCAAAGAGAGAAAAAGGATAGAGAAGGCACTGCTTCTTGAAAAAGAGAATTTTCAAGCTCTTTTTGAAAAAGTTTCAGATGGCAATCTTATCATACAAGATGGCAAATTTACTGTAGCCAATGATGCTGCACTAAGAATGTTTGGTCTTCATGATATGAAAGAGCTTATAAGTTCAAGCCCCGATGAGTGGTCAGCAGAGTTTCAACCAGATGGAAGCAACTCAAAAGAGGAAGCCGCCAAACATATTCAAACCTGTTTAGAAAAAGGAACCGATAGATTTGAATGGCTCCATACAGATGCTCAAGGCAGAGCATTTTGGGCAGATGTCGGACTCACTAAAATCCACTATCAAGATTCACAAGCAATCTATGTTGTTATACGAGATATTTCTGTTCAAAAAGAGTTACAAGAGAACCTTCTTAAAGCAAAAGAGATGGCAGATGCGGCTAATAAATCAAAATCAGAATTTTTAGCAAATATGTCTCACGAAATTCGTACACCTATGAATGCTATCATCGGTTTTACGGAACTTCTCAATGAACAGTTGCGTGAGCCACGATTAAAAACATATGTCAAAACCATACAAAATGCAAGTAACACACTCCTCACTCTTATAAATGACATTTTAGATCTCTCTAAAATTGAAGCTGGAAAACTTACCATTGAGACAAAACCGACCAATCTTTTTTCACTTGCCAATGAGATCAGTTCTATCTTTATGATGAGTATTAAAAACAAAGGATTGGAGTTTATCGTCAATGTCGATAAAAAAATTCCAAAGAGTCTGCTTCTTGATGAAGTACGCTTACGTCAAATCCTCTTTAATCTCATTGGAAATGCTGTCAAATTTACACAAAATGGTTATATTAAACTTACAATTAATGCCTTTAATGTGCAAGATCACCTCTCTAAACTTGATTTACAGATCATTGTTCAAGATAGCGGAATGGGTATAAAAGAGGATCAACTTCAAAAGATATTTCAAGAGTTTGAACAACAAGATGGTCAAGATAATCGTAAATTTGGAGGAACAGGGCTTGGTCTCTCAATTTCCAAACGACTATGCACAATGATGGGCGGAGACATCTCTGTAAGTTCAAAAAACGGTGCCACTTTTACAGTGCATCTCTACAATGTAGATATTTCTACACTTGAGACTCAAAACAAAACTAAACAAGAGTCTCTCAATGCAACACAAACAATCTTTGACAAAGCAAAAATTTTAATTGTTGATGACATTGAAGATAATCGTGAACTTATTATAAAAAACTTTGAAAATACGGCCATAGAAGTTATTAGTGCCGTTGATGGCATTGAGGCAATATCAAAATTTAAAAGTGAAAAGCCAGATTTGATTTTAATGGACATCCGTATGCCAAATATGGATGGCTATGAAGCTGCTGCTCATATTAAAGAGTTTAGCAATGTTCCAATAGTTGCCCTCACCGCTTCTGTAATGCAAGGAGAGCATGAGAAGCTCAAAAGTGAACATTTTGATGGCTACCTTAGAAAACCGGTCTTAAGAGATGAACTCTATCATATGCTCAGTAAATTTTTAAAACATACTATAACAAAACAACCTCAAAAGAAAGAAGAGAAAAAAATCATCTTAAGTGAGAAAGCGAAACTGCATTTAGATACTGTTCTAACACTCTTACAAAAAGAGGTTAGCCCGCTTCACGCAAAGGCATTAGAGACAAAAAGTATTTCAGATATTAAAGATATATCTTCCCTTTTAGAAAAGATCTCTCAAGATTATGATGTCTCTATTTTACAGGAGTATAGTGATGAACTAACCCAAGCAGTCGATATTTTTGATATAGCGAAAATAGATCAACTTCTCAAAGAGTTTCCTAAATTACTCCAAACCTTACAAGAGTTATAAAAATCTCTGTTAAGTTAGGAGTAGAGATCTATCATCTTCTGAATGGTCTCAATATCTTTACTATACTTCTCTTTTACTGATACACTAACAGACAGCTTGTTAAAAAAAGAAATATCTTTGAAATCATCTTCGATATTTACTATCTTTTCTCTACTTAAAATCAAAAAATCATCCCCTTCAACTCTAAAAATCAACTTATCACTATATAAATCATCTAAAAAGTTAGCAAATTTCACAAGAAGTCTGTTACCTTCTTTCCAGCCTCGCTCTTTATTATAAAGTGAAAAGTTATGAAGCTCTATATTGTACAGGTATAGCTCATCAGAAAAATCATTGTAACGCAAAATTAATTGCAAATAGTCTATAACAAAAAGATTAGTCAACTTATCTCTATAAAAATAGGAAAATCGCTGCTCTTCAATTTTACTTTTAGGGAGTTGCGATATATTTGCATCAATCTCTATCTGTTTTAAAGTATAGATAGCTACATTGACTACTTCTGGATGAAACTGCTCTCCACTTAACTCTTTTAACTCTTCTAGAGCAGCAGCAACACTCTTTTTTGTTTTATAGACACGATTTGTTGTCATTGCATCAAAAGCATCTGCAACTATCATTATACGTCCCAAAAGAGAAATTTCATCAGCTTTTAGACCATAAGGGTAACCTTCTCCATCATAGCGTTCATGATGCTGCACCATTATCTCTGCAATCTCTTTGTATTCATCAATTTCATGCAAAATATTGTAACCTTCAAGGAGATGATCCTTAATAAGTTCATACTCAACCTGATTTAACTTTGTTGGTTTCAAAAGGACATTATCAGGAGTAGAAATTTTACCTATATCATGCAGCCATGCTGCTTTTTTCAAAAGCTCTATCTCCTTCTCACTACACTCCATATCTCGAGCAATCATTTCACAATATTTAGCAACTCGCTTCGTATGCCCAGCCGTATAAGAGTCACGTGCTTCAATCATTCCAACCATAGAGTGAATAATCTGCTCTTGTGTTCTTATTTTCTCTTTTTCCAAACGAATAATTCTGTTTTGATTTGTTTTATCTCGAAAGACTACAACCAATCCCGTGATTTTTTTATCTTCAAAAAGTGGTGTGGCCATAACGGAAACTTCCAAAAAAGTTCCATCTTTTTTTATAAAATATTCACTATCAGAGTTATAGTGAGTCCCTTTCACTAAGGAGTTATGAAGTTTACAGGAGTTCTGATCTAAAGGTTTGTTGTTAATATCTTTATAATGAATAAAATCATGCATTGTTTTACCCATCAAATCTTTTAAATGAAACCCTAACAGTTGCAAAGCAGCTTCATTGATAAAAGTCACTTTAAGATCTAAATCTAGCGTATATATGCCATCACTAATACTTTGAGCAATACTATAAAACTTCTTCTCACTGTGCTCTAAAAGTTTTGTCTTATCAAAGATTTTCAAATAGAGTGCTATTTTATTTATCAACTGCGTATCATCAATAGGCTTTGTCAAATAGTCGATAGCACCAAGATCAAACCCCTCTTTAATAAACTCTTCACTCTTAAAAACAGCCGTAATAAATATAATAGGAATATCGCGTGTCAACTTGTTTTTCTTCATCAAGCGAGCAGCTTCAAAACCATTCATTATGGGCATCTGAACATCAAGTAAGATCAGATCTATCTTCTCTTTAAGAAGAATTTTCAAACCCGTATCGGCACTGTTTGCCAAAATTGGATTGATATTTTTTATATTGTTTAAAAGAGCACGTAAAGTAAAGAGATTATTTTCATTATCATCGATACATAATATATTGTACTGATTGGTTAAACAAATCTGCATACTCGATTTCTACCTTTCTCTTTTGCTTCATAGAGTGCTTTATCTGCTCTACTAGTAATATCTTCTATACTATCATCCTCTTGATATACAGTTACACCAAAACTACAAGTAAGTTCTTCTACATCTGCAAAAGTATGTTTGTCAATATGAGAACGTATACTCTCTGCAATACTATAAGCAAGTTCAATCTCTGTTACACAATCCAGCATAATAACAAACTCTTCCCCACCCCAACGAGCAAATATATCATTTTTCCGCACTCTTTTTTGCACCTCGGCAGTTAACTCTTTGAGAATGTTATCACCAACTAAGTGTCCATACTTATCATTAATCTTTTTAAAGTGATCAATATCAAACATAATAAATGCAAACGGAAGATGATGTGCCAGCTTATTTGAAAGTATCATATTTAATCTTTGACGATTATATATACCTGTTAAATTATCATGAAAAGCACTATATTTAAAAGCCTTGGAAGCCTCATTTAACTGTGTTATATTTGTAAGAGATATAAGATAATAGGAGCTAAAAATATTGACATCTATCGCAAAAAAAGAAATTTCTTCACTCTCTGCTTCACGTATAGCAACAATTTGCTGAGACTCTTTTAATTCTTGAAGTAAAAAATCAATCCAAAACATACCTTTTGGTACTAAATCTAAAGAGAAGCATCCCTCCTCTTTTAAAAAGTTACTACATATGCACTTATACTTTTTAATAAACTCCTCTTTACTAGAAACCTTAAAATAATTCAAAAGACTTTTATTTACCTTCTCAACACCTACACCCTCTGTAACAAGAAGAATATTCTCTTGTGTATCAAGAATATTCTGTGCAAAGTTTCTCTCATCTTCCAATCTTTTATGTTGTTCTATAAGTTCAAGGTGAAAAGAGACTCTGGCAAAAAGTTCTACTGCACTATAAGGCTTGTTAAGATAATCAACCCCACCAATATTATAACACTCTGCTATAGTATCATCATCCTTCTTCGCCGTTACAAAAATAATAGGAATATCTTTTGTCTTTTTATTTCGTAAAATCAATTTTGCAGTCTCAAAACCATCCATCTCAGGCATCATGACATCAAGTAAAATCATATCTATATGTTCATAGAGTAAAATATTGAGAGCCTCTTGACCAGATTTAGCTACAACTACCTTGTAAAGATCACTTTTTTGCTTTATAATCGCCTGTAATGTAAATAAATTAGCCTCAATGTCATCAACACATAAAATTGTTTTCACTTATCTTACCTTCTTAAAAATTTTACATTCACTATCATATATCTCAAATTTTTCTTCAAAACTTGGTAATATAAACTCATTTGAGCCTAGACAAAGATAACCACCAAACTTCAAAGAGTCATAGAGTAACTTAAAGACTCTCTCTTGCAATGTTAGATTAAAATAGATCAAAACATTACGGCACTCTATTAAATCAAACTCATTAAAACTGCTACTATTTTGTAAATCATGCACAAAAAACATTATCTTTTTCTTTATAGACTCTTTTAACTCTACAAATGTCTCATGAAAAAGAAAATAGTTCGCTAAATCTTCACGCAACTCTAAGCTTTTAAAATTATCTTCTGCTCTCTTATAATCTTTCATTCCATAGAGAGCATTTTTAGCCTCTTCTATCACAACTGGGTTAAAATCAGTTGCATATATCAAAGACTTTTCTAAAATTTTAACACTCTCGAGGAGTATTGCTAAAGAGTATGCTTCTTCCCCTCGACTCACACCAGCACACCATATTTTTATACTATAATTATGCCTAAATTTTGCCAAGACTTCCACTAATTTACGCATTAAAATAGGGTCTCTGAAAAATTGGCTTACATTTATGGACATCTCTAAAAAAAATAGTTTAAATGCCAACTTATTATAGATAATCAAAAGAACAAACTCTTTTATAGTTCCTATAGAGTTTTTAACCATAAAGAGTTCCACTCTTCTGCGAATCATATTTCTATCATAAACTCTATAATCATACTCATAAAGCTCATAAATCTTCTCTAAGGCATACTCAATCCATTCACAATAGGAGTGCTCACTTGCTACTAGATTAAGAAACTCTTTCATCTCTACTTGTGTAAAGATATAGTTATAATTTTTACTTGCTATTGCATTTTTTGGCATAGAGTATGCCTCAAAACACTCTGATGGTTGTTGAACAATAACGGTAGAACCCCATCTCTGTAAATTTTTCAAACTATCTACACCATCAGCAGCATATCCACACTCTAAAATGGCAATGAGACGCTCACCATAAAAACTACTCAAAGAGTTAAAACATACAGATATAGAAGGTTTAGCGCTATTAACCTCCGGAGTATCCTCAAGCACTAACCTTCCCTCTTTATCTATCTCGAGGTGTCTCTCTTGTGGTGCTATGTAGATATGATTTTTTTCCAAAACCTCTCCACCTTGTGCATAATGCACATTTACATTAAGATAGTTTAAAATTATCTTATCTAATGCTGATGCAAACTTGGCGTTTATATGTTGAACAATCACAATAGCATACTTAGATATATCTATAGAGCGTAGAAGATAGGTTATTTTTTTAGAACTTTGTGCACTTCCACCAATTAACAATATATCAGCATCACCTTTTTGTATCTTAAATTTATCATTTTCAACAACAAACATAATATCTATGGATAATCTGTGAAGATAACGTACTAATCTACTTCTATCAGAAGTGATAAAAAGATTGCCCTCTTTTTGATAATGACTCAAAACTTTTATAAGCTCCGCAGAGAGTGTATAGAGTTTCAATATTTTTATCTCATAGAGTTCATACTTTTTCACAAAGAGCTTTTTTAACAACTCTATATCACTCTCTTCAAAAAATCTATCTATCGTTATTTGACACCTATTTTCATCTTCTAAAAATCGCAGCAACTACGCACACCAAGCTTTTACTATAGAGACAAGTGCATCAAAATTTATAGGTTTTGCAAGATAATCATTTGCTCCAGCGGCAAAACACTGTTCTTTATCTGCTTTCGTATTTTTAGCAGTAACTGCAATTATAGGTATAGCACTAAATCTATCATCAGCTTTAATAGTTCTTATAGCCTCTAAACCATCCACTATTGGCATCATTATATCCATCAAGATGACATCTATTTGCTCATCATGTGTCTCAAGAAACTCATATGCTTCCTTACCATTTAGTGCACTGTAGGTCTCAGCTCCTAACTCTTGTAAGGCAGAAGAGAGTGTAAATATATTTCTACTATCATCATCAACGATTAAGATATTTTTTCCTTCAAAGAGATTTTCATCAAACTCATCCCCTTCAAATTCATCATTCTCGAACTGTTTTATCTCTACCTCTTGTGTTTTTGCTTCTACTTTTGAAGGTTTTTCTCTCTTCTCTTCTTCTGTGCTCTCATTTGTTATAAGTGGTAAAATAACACAAAAAGAAGATCCTTCACCCTCTTTACTATCTACTCTGATTTTTCCATGCATCAAATCAACGAATTTTTTACTTATTGAGAGTCCAAGACCAGTTCCACCATACTCTCGGCTTATGCTGCCATCAACCTGTTTAAATGCTTCAAAGATCAGTTTCAACTTATCATGTGCAATACCTATACCGGTATCATCAACACTAAAGAGAATATTTTTGCCCTCTTGTTTAATTGAGAAACTCACTTTTCCCTCTTTTGTAAACTTAAATGCATTTGAGAGGAAGTTTTTTATAACCTGCAACAGTTTTGTTCTATCACCTATAAATCTTCCCTGATATTCATCTTTAAGTTCTAATTCCAAACCTTTCTCTTTTGCAATTTCTAAAAAGAGATCTTTGACTTCATTAATAATTTCAAAAGATTGAATCTCATCTCTATTAAGCTCCATATTTCCTGATTCAACTTTACTTAAATCCAATATATCATTGATAAGTAGAAGTAAATCTGCCCCTGCTTTGTTAATAACTCTCGCTTTATCCTGAACATCATCACACTCATCTCCATGATTTTGCGTAAGAAGTTTTGAGAGAAGTATAATAGAGTTCAATGGGGTACGCAGTTCATGACTCATATTTGCCAAAAATTCACTTTTATACTTACTTGCTTTTTCTAAAGCCTCTGCCCTTTGATCTAACTCTTCTTGTGTTTTTAAGAGCTCATCATTTTTAATTCTCATCTCTTTTGATTGAAGTTTGAGTTGCTGTTGTTGCTCTTCAAGTTGAACATTACTCTCTTGTAACTCTTCACTCTGTGCCTGTAGCTCTTCATACGCTTTATTTGACTCATCAAGAAGCTTTTTGATACGAAGATTTTGATTGAGTGTGTGCAGTGCTGTAGCAATAATGCTCGATACTTTTAAAAGATAATCTTTATGTAACTCTGAAAAAGATTCAAAACTCATAATTTCAACAACACCAAACAGTTCTCCATCATGAATAAGTGGAAAAGTAAAGACCTCTTTGGCTTTGGCCTTCGTTGTTCCACTCTGTATCTCAAAATTTTCATCTTTTATATTTTTTAACAATATTGGCTCTTTTTCAAGTCCAACTTGACCAACAACACCCTCACCTAGTTTAAATCTATTTGAGAGATCTTCTCGCTGTACATATGCGAATGATGCAATGAGATTTAACTCATGTTTTTCATCATCATATGCATATAAAACACCACTACTAGCACCAACATAACGAGTAATAACAGAGATAGTCTCTTTAGACAACTCTTGCATATCATTTAAACCGGTCAAACGATCACTTAACTCACCAACACCCTCACTAAACCAAATCTCATTTTTATTTTTCTTACTATTCTCTTTTAAAATATCTGTCATAGTTGAGAGTGCTATACCTAATTCATCATATTTAGATTTCACCTCAATATTTCTTGAGTAGTCCCCTTTAGATATTGCATTTGCCTGATGTACAACATTTTTCAAGTAGCTAATCATCTCCAACATCGCAATACTGAGTCTATCCTCTTTTGAGCGTGATTTATACTCTATATCTACTTTACCTTCTGCAATATTTTCAGCTACTTTTGATACCGTTTTAAGATACTCAACCATATCTTTCAAGGCAATTCCAAGCAGATCATTTTCTCCTTTTGCAACTACTTTAACATTATAATTACCATAAGAGAGCGATCTTGAAATTTGTGTAATCTCTTTTAACCTTTTTGTCATATTTTCTATGGCAAGTCCAAGTTCATCACTCTCACTTAAAAGCTCTACATCTTTTGAAAACTCTCCATTTGCTACCATCTGTGCCTGTGCAATTGTAGTATCGATAGCATCAACAAGAACACTGGTAGATTGTACAATTTGACCTATTTCATCATTTGCATGATACGCAATGGTCTCTTTTTGTATATTTCCTTTCGATAAGGCTTTGAGTTGTAATGTTACTCGAGAGAGAGGACGCATTAGTTTTGTAATATAGTTATTAATTATATAAAGACCTATAATTAACGAGAGAAGCATTATCAATATAAAATTATTTGTAAAAGTATTTAGTGAAGAGAAAATTACATTATTATCTATCACCGATACCAAGTACCAAAAACGATTTTCATTCATCTCTTTTGCAGGGTATATCTTATGAACAGAAAAAATCTTATCTCCATATTCAAAAGTTTTAGACTCTTTAATCTTCTTAATTTTTTTCATTATATGTGGGTAGTCATTTGCAAAATTATAATTTTGATTTAACTGAAATGCCCATCTTTTACTCTTGTCTTTATTGTAAAGATAGTAGCCATTTTGATTGAGCAAGAAGATATTTTGTGTTTTTTGTAACTCTAAAGAGGCAATTTTATGTAAAATTTTACTCGCATCAAAGTTAAGAACAAGAACTCCTTGGACTTCATTATTTGCATCAATTATAGGTGTAGCAAAACGCACTACAGGAGCATAAGGTCTCTCAACAACACCATGTTCAATATTTAGATTCATTACAGAGACATAAAACTCTCCTTTTTGTAGATGAATAGATTTTAAATAGTAATCACGTTGCGATTTGTCTTGCAACTCGTTAAAGGGAACTTCTATAACTCTATTGGTCGCTTTATCATACTTCACCACAATCTTCTCATGTCCATTTTTATCTAAAAGACGCAGTTGATAATAGATCTTTTTATTTTTTAAATAGTCAGTGATACTACGAATATAGATACTATGCCAGTAGTTAATCTTATCTTTCTCTTTCAGATTCTCCCATACAAGAAGTGTTCTTAAAGCATAAAAATTTACATTATAATCCAAATCATTCGGCACATTTTTCAACAGGAGTTCAAGGTTTTCAGAGAGTCTGTCCACCTCCTCTTTATTCAGATCGAGAGCACTCTGTGTATAAGAGGTTTTAGCACTGTTATATCCAAACCAACCTACAATACTTACTGTTGTAACCATTACAACAATAAAAAGTATCATAATCTTATTTTTGACTAAAAAATCTTTTTTGAACATAAATCTACTCTCCTCTACTGACATCTACGATGTTTCCAACTAAATTAAGCTTTCTTAAGTTCCAACTCATTAGTTGGTCAACCTCAACAGGTGTTTTTGAATCATACTCTTTAGCTGCAATAGTAATACTGTTAATTTTCAAATAAGCCTTAAGTGTCTGCAATTCGGCAATAATCATCTGCGTTATACTAAAAACATCTGAAGGAGTTGCTTTACCCTTACTTATAGAAGAGAAATCAACAAAAGAGATACCTGCTAAAATTTGGAGTTGTTTTATCTTCTCTAATATCTTCATACCAGTTTTAAACGTATCATTTGGTGTTGCTTTTGGATTTATTTTTGCCGGAATTGTGTTATCTTCTATGCCCAAACGACTTATAATTAAACTTAGATCATCATATACACGCATATTTTGTGCAAATACATAAGAGGGGGTAAAACTACTACGGTTTAGCTTATCCATAGCAACTGAAATATAGGAAAAACCATTGAAAACATCTAAAGGTGTTTTATTTTCATACTTCTTGACTTTAAATGTTTTTGTAGGTATAAAATTTCTATATTCAAAAATACGTAATTCTGTTAAAACACGCTGAGTCTGCTCCCATACCAAGTCAGGATTGAGATTTAGAACCGGCGCCATATTAACAGGTGATATAGAAGGTAAATCATAGATGCTACGTAAAATATTGATTTTTATCATAATCTCATACGATTTTTGCCAAACATCCCTTGGTTTGAGGTTAACCTTTACAGCAGACTCTCTCTCCATAGCTTTTTCATCATACTCAATATGGTAATAATCTAAAAGATAATTGACCTCTTTTTTAATTCGCATCACTTCACTATATACATCACTGGGAGTAATATCTCCAGCCCATATATTTGCAACAAATATCATCAACAAAACTATTTTTTTCATATTAGCCACTCCCTCTTTACTATTAACTATAATAAAATAATTTCGATTTAAATACTCTTAATTATTTACTTCTAGGCTGTATAATTTCATAATCATTCAATAATTAAGGAATTTTATGGGAAATCTTCTCCTACTTGCCCTTCTCGGTGCAATTTTCTACTATGTATTTAAAAGTTATTCAAAATATGAAAAATACTCAAAAGAAGCCTTTAAAGACTTCTCTATCTCTCATGAAACACTCAAACGGAGTGAACTCGGTCTCTTTGTTGCCCTCACTGCAAAAGTAGCAAAAGCAGATGGAAGAGTAGATGCTCTTGAAGCTGAACTTATCTCAAATATGCTTGATGATATAGCCAAAGTCTTTCCTGAACCACAAAAGACAAAAGATATTTTTAAACAGATTTTCAATGAAGAGAAAGATACTACAAATAACATCGAACATTTGGCACATGCGCTCTCTCAGGCAACAAGACGCTCAAAATCTATGCAACAGCA
>Ga0256843_1001703_pt1 | contig 16881 bp, 13 predicted proteins | sample AlvinellametaG_FD_191572 | JGI IMG/M metagenome (GOLD analysis project Ga0256843, IMG submission 191572) | Pompeii worm associated microbial communities from hydrothermal vent at the East Pacific Rise, Pacific Ocean - Alvinella | ecosystem: Host-associated > Annelida > Integument > Unclassified ... | reverse complement strand
GCGGGGTAGTTGAAAAATAAACACAAAAAAAAAGACTAAGAGTTAATTCTCTTGGTCTTTTTTAATTGTTTGAAATTTTGATTATTTGGTCTACAAATTTACCTCACCATATATCTCAGATTAATTTGATAGCGTTAGCTGGCTCTAATCATTCTTTATCATACATAGCTTTTAAGTCTCTAGCAACTTTAGCTGCGAATGATAGAGTAGGAGATAATCATGTAATTCAAAATCACATAACACTTTGCATCTTATTAAATGCGAACATTTGTCATAACGTCATTCTATATATACCATCTAATGATGTCATACTCTCAATAAATTCAGCATTGTATCATTCATAGGTAGAAGCTCATATATCATATAGGAATTGACCTACAGCATGAGTAATAGCTAATTCAGCAGCATTAGATGCGAAAAAGAATGTAGCTCTTCTAGCAGCACTTCAATAGTTTCATTCTCTTATATCTCTAGGAAATTCATTAAGCATTTCATCTACCCTATTTAACTGAGTAGTGGCTATACCAAAGAATTGTTTAACATAAATATTTTTATAAGCTGAAGGCATCCATAAAGGATTAGCTGTTGAAGCTGCTCTATTAGCGATATCATTAGCTTTCTTAATAGCTTTAGCATTAGTAAAGTCAGTAATGATAGCGTTCTTAGTAGCTAATTTATTCTTAACTAGAAAGTCTTTATATGCTCAGTACCATATTTGACTATAGATATATTGGTCAGTAATCTTCATTCAAGCAGTTCAAAACTCAATATATTTTGAGTAAGCTTTACCTAACTTAGTAGTTCAAGGTTTAATTTCTTTTAATAGAAAATCCCCACCTCATCTAGAAGCAATAGCATCTACTTGTTCAGATAACCTTATAAATAAAGAAGGATTACTATGTAGGTCTTTCATAGCTCATAACATAGGTTTAACTCACGCAACTCACATAGCGTCAAATAATGATAATCCTTGTTTTAATATAACTGATATATTTCATACTAAAGGCATTACATTAGCATGTCAAGCTATTTTAGCAACATATCTATCCGTAGTAGTTTCAGTGTAGTGTCATCATTTAGCTATAGTGTCCATATATTCATTTATATACTTTCTAGCTTCTGGTGTTAACTCTGATTTTATTCATGCCTTAGATTGTAATGAAACGGTATCCATAGGCACGGCTCATTCTTTAGTAACTACATTTCAAGCCTTCTTATCTACTCATACGAATTCAACTTCGTCTCATAATGAATTTATTAATTTATAATGTCAAGTAGATAATTTTTCCTCTAATGTTTCAATATTAGCTTCATTAATTTCAATAGATTTTCATCTTAATAACCTTCTATTAATATCGAATTGAGGTTTCATATGTATATAGTAAACTTGCTGTCTACCAGAAGATGCTAGAATGTTAATAGGATTATATTCATAATTATATCATTTAACATGTTCAGATGTCTCTTTCAGAAATCAATCAGTTATTTTATCTTCTAACATTTTCTTTCATCAAAAGTCTATATCAATACTTTCATCTCAACCATTAAGTCTTTTAAACGTCATATAATGGTCTCTGAAATTCAAAGGATATCATTCAGTTTTCTCTACTATTTCGTTTATTTTTTTACCTACTAAAAGATTATAACTATCCCATAACATAAGTCATTTCTTATATTTTGGGTCATTATATTTTTCTAATATCTCTCATAGTTTAGTATCCTTTATCTTATCCCAATGGTGTTGCCTTAATGGAAAATCATCTGGAACAGTATCAAACTTAGGTTTAGTAGTTCTAGGTTTATGTGCCGCGGATAGCTTGTCTTCTATAATCCTATTAAATCATTCATATTTAACTCATTTTTCATCAATCTTTTTATTCAATGTAAAAACTAATTGTCAAAAATCTTTTATATCATCTCAAAATAAATCATGTAGCGAGTTCATAACTCAAACAGTTTTATTATTATAGAATAAGTCAAACTTATTGTAAGCTATATTAACGTTATCTATAAAGTGCTTATATGCTACACCATCCTTTCAGAATATCTTTGAAAATAATCTAGGTATGAATGTAGTTTCATTATATATCGAAATAACTCACTTCTTAGCTTTTTCAAATAATGATGCTTCACTTCTATCTATTATATTCTTTTGTCAATCAAGGTCTTGTATACCTTCTTTTTTTATTTGGGCAATATCATTATTAATCTCCACATCTAATTTATGCTGTTCTATCTTAGCCTTTTTAACTCATTCACTTTTAGTAATTTTAATTTCCTTAAGTAGCTTTTCAAGTTCAGGTATAGATAAATCTCATGTTTTAATATGTGAAAATAATTCCTTAGCTTCAAGTAATTGTTTGTATTCTTGAAATGAAACTTTAGTCCTTTTACTTTTAGGCGTAGATTTTCAAAACTTTTTTACATTAAGTTCCTCAGTTATTTTATTTACTAAACCATTAGCATACTCTTCAGTTATTGATTTATATGCTTGATTAATAGCTTTATTTAATTCTTTTTGTGTTTTAGCATTTCTTATTCAACTTTTCTTAACTAAATTTTTAAAGAATACTTTATATCAGTTTCACTTAAATGATTTATCTCTAACTATAGCTTCTAATTGTTCAACTAATAGATTTCTAACTGCATCTATCTTTCAAGCTTTAGCATTTATAGCCATCTTTTCAGCTTTAAATCTTTCTGTAGCCTCTACTAATAATCATCTAGCTTTGTTTTTATCTTTCTTAGCTATTTTAACTATCTTTCTTTTAAGTTTAGAAAAATTAATCTCAGCATCTTTTAGTTTAGCTTTGTATTCTATTTCAGTAAGTCTTTTACCTTCATCGAATAATGCCTTGTTGACTTTTTCATCATAACCTAATTTATCTTTTAGGTTTTTAAAATCTGTTTTCTTAGTTTTAATCTTTTTAAACTTTAATAGGTTATCTGTGCTTTTGATATCGTTAACTGCTTTTTCAAGTCTACTTAAATGTATACCTCCAGTGACTGGGTCGTATATATCATCTATTTGCTTCTTCATATTAAGTCAATACTTTTCATCTATCTTATACATTGTATAGATAATGTCTCAATCTAATGTTTTAGATGTATTTCATTTAACCTTTTCTAAGTATAACTTTCACAGTTCTCTAGGCTCAGTTCATAGTGACAGCTGCTTAGCTATTTTATCAGCATTTTTAATATCATTTCATACTACATTGTCCCATAGATGTTTAGGAAGTTCCGCAACTCAAATGTTCTTTAAATCATTTTTAGCTGCATCTGGTAACATTGAACTATCAATATGTTTAATTCATTTTTCAGTTAATTGAAAACTATGAAGATAATCAGTATTTTTAGCTACTTTAATATATCAATTATCATAAAGTCATTTAAGTAATTCTCATTTTCTATCAAAGTCAACAGTTCATTTAACATCTTCAAAGTCTGTTTTCTTTAATTGTTGATAATCATATAGTTCCTTTAATGCTTTATCTGGGTCATATACTGAAGCTTCATAAGCCTTTTTAACTTCTAATGCTTCTTTAATAGTATTTGGGTCTCATCATATCTTCTTAGCTGCCGCTTTTAAATTTTTAGTCTTAAGCGAACCATTATATTTAATCTCATCTAACTTCTTTAAAGTGTCATCAATCTTTTTAGCTGATACTTTATTATAAAATCAGTCCATTAAATTTCATTCAACTTTTTTACTTACTGTAGTTTTCTTAGTAGCGTCAGCAACCATATCTTCAAAGAAGCTCATATCAGTCAATTTAAACTTATCTGCTACATATTTAACATCTGAAGTTCATGCTTCTCATTTCTTAATATTATTAGTAAGTTCTTCTAATGTACTAACTAATCAAGAAACATCTTTTTCTCAATCAAATAAATTAGCTTCTTTTTTAAATTCTAATGTTTTCTTAAATATTTCCTCATTTATTTGTGTTGGAGTTTTTTCTTTAGTAACTAATTTTTTAGCTACTTTTTTAGCTCAAGAATATACTCAACTAGCTCATTTTCAAATTCATTTAAATGCTGCTTCTCAACCTCATATCATAGCACCTTCTAACAATGTTTGTCATAACTGAGCTTTTTCATCATCATCAAGATTTATATATTTATTGTCTAAATTATCTCATAACCATTTTTCAGCAGTAGATATATACTCTCAAAATTTAGCCATCTTTCATTCACTATCTTGTATTCATCATCCAGCTAAAGCAGAAAATCAAGCTACGAATGGTGTTTCTGCAGCTTTAATTACTGATGAACCAAATGTTAATTCTCAAGTTAAGCTATCTCTAGCTAATTTAGTAGTTGATATATTTTCATCGAATAAATTTCATTCTCATCATCCAAAGTTATATATATCATTTCATATAGTTGGAGCTACATATTTAAATCATTGCCATGCATCTTTATAATCCTGAATTTCATCAAAGTTCTTATACCATTTATCTTCTCATGTTTTTTTCTTTGAAAATATGTTTAATTGTTCTACACTTCATTGAAATCAAGAAGCGAAAGATGTTTTAAATCTCTCCCAAGCCGTACTATCATCATATGTATATCTACTTTCAGTAGCTTTTTCTTCTTCTCTTATCTTATTAGATGTATCAGTTAATGTGTCTCATTCTTTTAGAAGGTCATCTAAGTAGCTCATTTGTTTTTATTTATTTTATAAGAACTGAATTTGTCCAGTTTGTTTCTATTAGTTGTCAGTCAACTATTTCTAAATTATCATTTTGTGAAGCCAGAGTTTGTAGTGCCTCATCTTTTGAATATCAACTTTTTATTAATTCATTATATGCTGATTTTGCTGCAGCTGGATTTTCATAGTCACCCTTAAATGTTTCTATTGAACTATTTAATAGTGGAGATGTTTTAGTTTTTGGTTTAACTGCTCATAAATAATATGTTGTAGCAGTTTCTCATGCAGCAGCTAATCATTTAGCAGTAGTCATACTTATGTTTTCTCATCTTTGTTTAGCAGCAGCTACTATCTTTCACGCCTCAGCATTTATATTTATGCTGCTAGTTTTACTTCATCAAGACATTTTAGCTTTTTCAGCAGCTTTTTTAGCTTTATATTCTGGTGAATTTTCTATGTATTTAGTTCATACTATAGATATAGCTTCATTAGTAGTTTTTCATTGTTTCATTAATTTCTTAACTTCTAAATCCATATCAGCCATATTATTTATAAGAACATCTTTTCATAATGTAGTATCATACATATTCCTAATTCATTTAGATATGTAATCAGTAGTCTTTTGCATAATACTTCATCTAGGTAAACCTAGTTTATCTTCTTCTCTATTAAGTTCTTCGGGTGACATATTCATTATATTTCAAGTTAATATATCTTCACTTAATTTAACTTTTCATTTTTCCTGTATTCTTTCATGTTCAGTTTGAAGTTGTTTAGTTTTAGATATAATATTATTAGTAAGTCTTTCTTGGTCAGTTTGAAGTTTGTCCTCTAAGTTTCTATTTCAATCCTTAAGGTCTTTTAATATAGTATTAATCTTTTCTTCCTTCTCAGCGTTAGTAAGTAGAAGATTATTTTGTACTTCAGCAATTCTATTAGTGCTTTGTGATTTTAAATCAAGAGCCATATTATCATACTTAAATATTGTGTCATTAATTTGTTTAGTATATTCAAGTTGTGACTTATTTATCTCTTCATTTAATTTTTCTACATCAACAGTAAGTTTAGCTTGGTTATAGTTAGCTTGCACTTTTAATGTTGCTAATTGAGCTGCCCCATCTGTAGCAATCTTTTGTGTCATCAGTACAGCACCAGAAGAAAAGTTAAGTCATAATTTGTTAAATGCCCAAGCTGATTGTTGTTGTGCTACTTCCATATCAGCCTCAGCCTGAATAATAGCATCTTTATCTTTTTGTTCTTGTAATGCTTGAGCTTGCCTAGCAGCTTCTAATTCAGCTTCTTGTCTAGCTTTAGAGGCATCTTGTTCAGCTTTTAATGCATCCAAAGTATCCTGTTTAGATTGTTCTAATAGTGCAGCTTTATCAGCTTCTATTTTAGCTTGCTCATCAGATGTTTTATTTATTATTTCTATTTTTTTATCAGCATAATCCTCAGTCCTAGTTACTGCATCATTGGCGTATTGAGTATTCTCATCTATTCTAGTATTAGTAACATCCTCTAAATTATCTTTAGTATTTATATCTTCAGTTAATCATTGTGTCAACGCATCTTGTGTAGCTGTTCAGCTATCAACTCACTCATTTATTAAATCAGTATTAGTCTTGTCTACATTTTCAGTTCAAGAAGATACTGGACTATGAACTCCAGTAGTATCAACTTCTTTCATTTGAGTATCAGCTGGAGTTATATCTTCAGTATTTATAGGCTTAGTAGTAGCTGCTGCAGCCTGACTAGCCATTGGTTTATATACCATATTATCTTTATTAGGTTATATTATTAAGTGTATTCAATAAATCATTTTAACTTCTTATATTGAATATTAACACTATCTATTTCAACTCTTCATGTTCACTTATATCTAAATGAATAATTAATTTTTTGTCAATCATTATATAGGTTTAATCTTTTTTTAAATTGAATTAATCATATTCATGTTTTAATTATTTTCTCAGTACGGACTAATTCATCTCATACATATACATCAACATAAAGAGTAAGTCATTCTGCAATTCTACCAGATATTTCTACCTCTCAAATCCTTTTGAAATCAACGGCATCTCAAAAATCAAATGATTTAGATACTGCCCTTCACTCATCTCTATATGAATTATTATCATATGAATATATAATTCAATTAATTCAAGACGATATTCATTCATATGAACTAGTGATATTATTTAGTAATTTTTCAGTAGTCCAACTTTTATTGTCTACGTTATACACGAAACATAAATCATTTCAAGTTAATGTGTCGTCACTCCTTAAATATATTTTATAATTAGGGTATTTATATTCAGCTGTAGCTATGCTTTGGTTATCTGGCAGGTTTTCAATAAGTGGTCATATTTCATCAGATATTGATGTATCTCTCAATGTAGTTAAATTTTGTTCATAACTAATTCTTCTAACTGATTTAGATATTCAATCAAAATAGAATATATCCTGTTTAACTCATGTTATACATGCTTGATTTATAGCTCATGTTGAAGTTATCTTTTTGAATACGAAATTGAATGTAGTCTTAGTATCTTTTTCAGTATTTGAATAATATACTTCATCTTCTTTAAATACGTATAAACCATCTTCTCATATATAAAATCAAGTTATAGTTCATCATGTACCTATTTGTTGACTTCAAGCTGAATATTCAGTAAAATCTACTAAATCCATTGGGTTTGTAGCATCTGCAGCTTTAGAGAATAAGATAGCATTTCATTGTTCAAAACTTCATAATACTAATTTTCAATTATAAACTGTATTTACTTTAGCATAATCATCAGAATTTGAAAAGTTTTGTACTACTCAAAATCTTACTATTTGTTGCCTATTTACTGAGTTATCTTTATACGTAAGTATGATAAAATCATTATATACTGTTATATTACTGTTTCAATCAATTAATCAAGTTTTTGAATTATATGCTATAGTATCTATATTATCCAGTGTTATACTTCATCATGATAAATCTGATATATATAATGAATATCATGGTTTATACATAGTTCTTAATGCTAATGCTCACATATCAGCAGTTATTTCCATATCTGGTATAGCTAATTTAGCTGCATCATATAATCAGTCAACTATCTCTTCTTGCGTTGCTGAAGATGATGAGGTATAAGCTATAGTAACTCAATTTATATCGAATGAATAATCATGGTCATCATATACTGTAGACGGCTGTATTACATATCAATATCAAGATATTCTATCACTATTCTTATATAATGCTCATAACTTAGTGTAATATATATCATCTCAATATTTAGTAAGTCATGATATTTGTCAATCTCACGTATTTATTTCTTCATTTATTCACTTAGAGTTTACTAATTTGTTTCAATCAAAATTAAAATTTTCAAGTTCTATAAACTGTTTATCTTCTATTTCATTTTCACTATCCCTCACATTCAGTCATCAGTCTAACTCTCTCAATCTAAAGTCTGAAAATCAATGTCTTTTTCTAGTCATAATTTGTTTTATTATTTAAGTAGAGCCTGACTTCTAAATTTATTATTTATTCAGTCAGTCTGTCTTGATTTATATGCTTTAAGCTTATTTTTTTCCTCTAAGAACTCTTGTTTATATGCTTGCCATCTATCATCCTCCCTGAATAAACAAAGCTTGTAAGCGGCATATAATGCTACTACATCACTATATTCATACATTATATCTATTAGGTCAGTATCATTTTCATATATAGTAGTGTCAGTTATATACTTAACAGTTATTTGTTGTTCATCTCAATAAGGAAGGAATAGATATCTATCTCAATTAGCTCAATGAAATATAGTATATCAATAACTTCAGATTGAAAATTCCCTATTATCTATATATGTTAATGGTTTTCATCATACTAACACTTCAGCTGTCTTTTTAATTCAACTAGGTAATTTATATCATATTGATACTTTATCTCATTTATCATATATAAACTTTGCTTGTGCTCAGAACTTTCCATCTAAAAAAGAAGAATATTCAATCATAGCACTTCAAAGTAATATAGCTCAACTAGTTGGTACATATTGTCATGCTGATGTTAATATCTCAGTAGCTCAATATTCTATAACTGAAGTATCTCTAGCTTTGTTGAATGTATAACTGAATACTTTATCTTTGAAGAATTTCTCATTCTTTACTTTCTGAATACCTTTATTAATATATCTTTTAACTATAGACATAGGGAATATAGGAGACCTACTATTAGTCCCTAATATTTCATATACTTCATCTATAAGATTTATAAAAGATACATATCATGCAGGTATTACTAATTCCGTTTCTTTAAAGTAGTCAATAGTTGGCTCACTTCACACTGGAGGAGCATCTTCGAATGTAACCTCATTTCAATCAAATGTTACATCTTTATATGCGGCTCACCCAACATATACTTCCTCTATTTTGTAGATAGTATCAACTGTAGTGAATACTTTATTTATTCAGTCAACTACTCAATTTAAATCTTCTCAGTATATTATGTCTAGATTACTTCATGTACTCTCTATAGAATTACTATATAATGATTGAAAATAATCGGCGCTTATATCTCATTCAGTTGGGGCATCAGCAAATGTTATAACGTTCCCAGTAAAAGTAACATCCCTGTAAGCTACTCAACCGATATATACTTCTTCTAGTTTATATATATCGTTAAGTGTAGTAAATTCTTTATTAACTCAATCAACAACTCAGCTTAATGCCTCGTTATATATGTATTCTCATATATTTGCCATATGATTTTATTATGTTATTAATTATTTTTTCTTTTTTATAGTGGGAGATTTTTTATATCAACTTCACTTGTTCTTATTCGCTATCTTAGCTCATAGTTTTCTGTTAGTCTTTCTAGATAAAACTCTAGTATTCTTATCAGATTTACTTCAACCTTTAGATAGTGGTTTTTTATGGTCTATTTCTTTACCATCTCATTTCTTAACTTTTCATTTTTTCATTGCTGAATTTCTAGCCCTATTTCTTTCTGCTCTTTCTTTTTTAGCTTTCTCAGTTCAATGATATTTCTTATAATTTTTCTTATTATATTCTTTCGAATTAGTAGCCATGTCTTATATATTATATATTAATTTCATATGCTAATGTGTCAAATTAGCTATTTACCTTTTCATATAATGATTGTATCATAGTTGCAACTTCTTGTCTTGTTGCATTCTGTCTTGGATTTAATCAATTCCAAAATCAATTTTTCATAGCCTCTACAGCTTTTGGTATATCTATATTGTTTTTTATTTCATCTTCAAGTGTTTCTTCTTTTAAATATATATATGCACTTGGGAAAAATGTTCAAGTTTCTTTAAGTTTAGATATTTTATTATTATAGTAAACATTAAACTCTTTTGTTCAATCATAATTATCTTCAATTAATATTCAATAATCTTTTGATATTTGTTCATTTTTAGAATATACAGAACACACACAGTGTCATCATTTAAAAGGTCAAAATCTTTCTCATTCAATAACTCAATCATCTTGACTATCTAAATAATAATTACTACAAGTTTTATATCAAACTACTATTCTATGATTTTGTCTTAATGCGACAGCGAAGTCTTCATCTCAAATTTCCATTCTAAAAGTTTTTACTTTTCTTTGTGGGAATTTTTTATTCCAATAGTTTCTAACACAATCAACTCAATCTGAAATGTACATTCATAAGTCTTCTTCCCATCAATACTCTGCTTCTGCTAAATCAACTATTTCTAATAATTCTTTTTCGCTAAATTCATAATCCATTAAATATCACAACGCTCAAGCGTTAGCATATAATACACAAGCATTCCTTGTTCTTCTTAATTTGCCTTGGTTATAATAATAATCATTCTTATTTTCATTATATGGAATTTCTATTCTATTCTCATTTCATAATAAGAAATCAGATTTTTTAACCTTATTTCAATCAAGTAATCATTGATTAACTAACTCAAATTTTTTCATAATTTTTTATTTTATTAAATAAATCTTTGACTTCATGCTTTTTTAGCCCAAGCCTTAGTTAATACTAATTCAGAGTTAGCATTGTCTAATTTAGTTTGCACATTACTATCATCATAATTCTCTAAACTATTAAGCTTATCTCTATCATCACTTGTAAAATCAACAACATCAGGCTTTCTACTACTAACCTTTACATCTAAATTACTTACATCAGCTTTATAATCATCCAAGTTTTGACTAGGTGGATTTTGTGTAGCAAATCAGGTTGCCTTAAACTCATCTTTCTTATCTATTATTTCAGGTTGTATCTTATCTGTTTCAGTTTTAATAGCATCTAGTTTATCTTGAGCAATAGTATCATTGTAGTTTTCTAATTGATTTAGTTTTTCTCACATACTTCAAGTAACATTATTTACACTTTGTAAACTTGCCCATACATCACTAGCTGAAACATAACTTGCAACTAACATTTTTTCTGGAGAGGCATTAGCCCAAAAATCCATTCATCAAGTAGAAAATGCAAAGTTAGGTGGTGCAGAAACATCAGCCATAACTAATTCACTACCATCTCAATATACTTCTACAACTAATTCTGCTTCACTATCACTTATAGAAGTTCAAGCTATATCAAATAAATTCCATTCTTCTTTTGTAAATGTTGTAGTATCATAAGTCTTTTCAGATATAGTTTGTCATAATTGAGTTAATCTAACTTTAATAGTTCAAGTATAATCAGCTCAAGCATAGTTTGTTATATATCAAGATGCAGAGAATACAACTCAATTCTTAGTAGGTATATTCCATTGTAATACAATAGGTATATCATTGTTTATTGATTTAATTCAATAAGAGTTTTCTGTATTTCTTATTTGTGTTTTCTCTCTCCAAGTAACTCAATAAGTAAAAAATGTAATTTGTTTATCAGGATTATTTTGTATATCTATAAACTTATATTTATTACCATCAGGAACAGAAGTATATTCCATATATCTATCCCAACTTTCGTATATATGTTTATCTTCAAAATCAGGTCTTACTACAGATGCTTCTCATCTCCAACCACTTTGCATATATCATAGAAATCTAACCCATCTAAATCTCATATCTTCATAAGTAGCAGTTCAGTTATATGTATTAAATCATCTATAACATCATACTGCCCGACATTCTTTAGAATTAGCATTTACATTATTGTGAAACATATATCATATAGTAGCATTAAAGGCTTTACAATTAGTTAAAGTCACAGGTTGTTGGTATGCAGAAAATCAACTAAAAGCATATCTATTTAAACAATAAGTATTTACATTAGTCATCTTAATATTCCTACCTGCATAATAATTATATATAGTTGCTTTAGCATAATAACTATCATTAGGTTTATGAGATATAGTTATATCATCTAATGTATGAGGAAAATAATCATAAGTATTATAACTATAAAATATGTTTTCTGAATAATCTTTTATATCAGTCATATCTCACCACATAACAGATGATTTAACTTCAAATGGATATCAAGTCAGATAGCACATTTGAGATGGCTTAATCGTAGAATTATTGTAGTTCCGTTCATTATTAGCATATTCTAATACTACATTATTCATAGCAAATCAACCTCTATAAATCATAACTTGATATGATTTAGTACTAGTATCTCAACCTATAATTTTACAATTAGATGTATAATTAGATATAGCTCAAGCTTCATAATCTTTTTCTAAAGAATATCAATGGTCAAAATCTAATCATTCAGTTAATGTAATTTCATTACCATTTACACTTTCTATATATTTAATAGAGTAATCACTATTATATTGAATATTCGTAGAAGTTTCAGTCCATTTAGGGGCTATTACTAGTTTGTCACCAACAGTCCATCAAGTAGCATCATTTACATTTATAATTGTATCACCAGCTGAATACTCTCATATTAAATATGTATTTCTTCTTCTTAAGTGTTCTGAAACCATAGAAAATAATGTAGCCTTACTTCAACTATAATGTCAATATACTGCTCTTATTTCTCAACTTACATATGATTTTTCATAGTTTAAGTGTAAAGTACAATTAATATCAGCAGGAATAGGGTCGTCATTAGTTCATAAATCTAACATTCATTTTTGAACATCAGCATTATATTTTAATAGTATTTGTCATTTAACTCTTATTTCACTATCAACAGTTCTTGAAGCTTTTAATTTACCATAAACTAAACATTGAGCATTAGCATCAGCATATCAAGTAACTCTTCTTGAGCTTCAACATTCACATACTCAATCGGCAGTAACTATATGGTCTTCATTTATTATTACTCTATCTTCTGTTCAAGGTACAACTCATCAATCCCAAGTCGCTCAATCGTTCCAATTTCAAGATGCAACAGAATTTATATCAGCCATTTTTAATTAGTTAATTCTAAAATTTCATTTTCTAGTTTTTCTTTTTCTTCTTCTAAATCAGGTAGTCTATCTTTGTTTTCATTAGGTATAGTTATCTCATCAGGTTCAGCTTCTATTCTTTCTATCTCTTTAACAACTCAATCTAATTCAGTTTGTTTTAAATATAATTCATAAGGAATAGCAGAAGCAAAAACATCAGCTACACTTAAGCTAGTATCATTACCTATTTCATCAGGTACATAAAATTTTTTTCATTGGTTTTCTATAATCATAGGTTTTTAGTTATATGTTAGTTGTTCTATTTCTTCTAATGTAGTAGGCTTTAATCAATTCTGAGCTCATGTAGTAGTTTTATTCATAGTAGTTATTTCAAATCTGTCAACATACCAATTATTATATTTTCCAAATAAAGTATAAAGATATGTATCATTTTCAAATCATTCTCAATCATCTTGAATTGGAGTACGTCATGGTGGTCATACTATTCATCATAGTTGAACATATTTATATTTCTTAGTTTTACTATCAAATATTCAAATTCTATCTCATTCTATCTTATAATCAAAGTCTTTTCAATCCTTTCAATCCTTTCAATCTTTTCAGTCAATTCAATCTTTTCAGTCAATTCAATCAATTCAATTTATTCAATCTTTTCAATTTTTTCAATCTTTTCAATTTATTCAATTCTTTCAGTCTTTTCAATCTTTTCAATTTATACCATCTTTTCAATCTTTACCATCCTTTCAGTTTTTTCAATCTTTACCGTCTACTATAAATCATAAATGCTTAGTAAGTCATATAAGTTCTATAAAGTCTTCTATTGCTTCATTACTTATAGGGTTATTTAGTTTTATTTTCATTTGATAATAAGTTATCAATTATAGCGAATGTTACATCAATATGTCATACTAATGCTTTAGCTATATGATTTCTATTAAATCATTCAGTTTCTTTTATTTTATCTACTGAATGTTTAGTAAACATATAAATTCATTCTTCATTTCATTTAATTAAGTTATTCATTATTTTTTTAATAATTTAATATCTGTATGTATAGCTTCTAATTTTACATTTTGTTGCTTATGGTCATCTCATAATTTAGAAATAAAATTATCTGCTATAACTTTATTTTCATGTGTTATATCTGATAATGCCTGAGTAAAATCTTTTTGCATTGCTCTTATCTCTTCTGAATGAGATTTATTACTTTCTTTTATTTGGTCAAAATGAGCTTTAATCCAATTAGGTATCATATCTATAACTTTTTTAAGGGCATACATTATTATTGTCATAAATATAATAAAGAATGTTCACACTATTCAAAAATCATTTAATAGTGCAGTAAAAGTACTTATTTCCATTTTATTTATTTTTTTTATTTAGGTAATTAAAACTCTCCTTTCATCCAACTCTAACTCAAGCATAATATATATATGCCCATACACTATAGAAAAAGTCTTTAAAGATATTAAGTCTTCTACAATCTTCTAACATATATAATAGAAAGTATGTATCAGCTATAGCTCTATCTATTTCATTTCAACCTTTTTCATATAGGTCGTCGTGTTTTTGACACGAAGCATTGAAGAATATATGATGAGGTGGCTTAATAAAAGACCACCTTCATTTTTCACTTCAACAATAATTTTTATCTTGTTTATATTTTCAACTCATAATATTGTAATTAATTATAATGCACTTAATTTTGCTCTTTTAATTCATAATGCTTTTGCATATTCAACTTCATATAAGTTAGCTTTATCAACTATACTTTGAGCTAATACATTTATATCTTCTCAAGTTTCAGCAACTATTGCTTCTAATAATGGAGAAGTTTCTCAAGCTAAAACTAATTTAGCTCATTCTAATTGTGAGTTCCAACCTTCTCTTTCTTCATTTGAATAATTAGAAGTAATCAATTTCATTGTGTCTTGAAATTCTTTTTCTATTAAATATGTATTTACTTCAAATTTATTAGTATATAAATAAAAATTATTATCTATATCTAAAGGTAAACTAACTCATTCTATAAGCTTTCATATTATCTTTGAATATATTTTTCAATTTAATATATATCAATATTCATTTTCTGTAATATCTCAATATAATATTACCTCACTTTTATTGTTAATAATTATATCCATAGTTTTTAATTAAGTTTTAATTGTGATGTATTAATTGCTCTTCATAATTCATTTTTACTATACACATCAGATATAGTTCAATCATCTTGTAAATAATATTTAAGTCAAGGAATTAGTGTTATTGTAGTATTTAATATTCATCAATTCAATGCTATATTTTTATTTTCTAAAACTAATCAAGCTTCTTGTGTTAATCAAATTTGTTTTTCTATATCTGATACATACTTAATTCTATTTTTTAATCAAGTAGTTGAAGATGAATTATATGAAATTAATAATTTATTATATCAAATATAATTAACAAAACTTTGAGTTCAACTAGATAGATAATCTATATCTACATATTCTAATTCAATTAAATTTTCAGAAAATTTCTTATACCTTAAATAATAATTAGTATCAGTTCATTGTCTGTATAATAAATGTAAAAATCAATCTACATACATAATAGATATCATATATGATGATTTAGTTTCAGTATAATCTGTTTCATTAGAAAATGTTATAACTCATCAATCTATATTTCATATAGCCATATGTCTAACATTACTTCATTTTAATAATATAATAAACTTATTATCATTTATTTTTTCTATTCATACATAATTGTCATATAAGTTATATACATATTGTGTTCATAATGTTATATCTGTTGAAGAAATAGATAATAGAACACAGTATGTATCAACAGTATATCATCAGTAAGTTAATAAAATCCCATTACTTCACATATTTAATGTTTTAGTAAGTCAAGAACTATAATACACATCATCTGCATAAATTTCAACATATGTATTTTCTGTGACTATATCTCAATCTATTGACAGTATAACAGCTCTATAAGAATTTCACTCATTATATGTCCATAATACTTCTGTGTCTGTAATTCACATTATAGATACAGTATATCTTGTAGTTGTTGTTAAATCATTAATATCTCAATGAGTTATTGTATCTCAATCTATAGTTCATACTATTACTATTGTATCATATGTGTCTCATACATCAGCTCTAAAAATAACTAATATTTTTCAATCTAAATATATACATGTATCAATATAATATATTGCATCAGCAGTATATATTGAAATTGGGTCTGAATAAGATATATTATCTCAATCTATTGTTATTACTTGATAATATAATGCTCAGTCTAATTGATAATAATGCACATATTTATTAGTTCATATATTTTGAATAGATGAATAAGTTATATTTTCTGTTCATCAATTTGAATATTCATCAGTAATTTTATCAGTTATAAATTTTATTTCACTAGCATTTCAAGAGCTTAATATTTCAACAACTTTATTAGCTTGAATATCATCATCTAAAGTAAGTGGTGTATTTGAAATATCATTTATTCAAGATAATTTACTCTTATCAGCATCAGTATAAGCATTAGTATCATCATTACTTTCATAAGCTGTCTTTATCTCATCATCAGATAATCAATTTATAATAGGATTAGCATTATCAGTATTATCAACAGTTATGTTAGTTCAGCTGTTTACAGTAGAAACTGAAGCTGCAGTATCAGGCAAATGTTCTTGTAGAACAATTCAATCAGCTCATAATGGAGCGTATCAATTTGGTTGTCATCTGTTAGTTATTTTTTCAAAGTCTGTAGGTAAATTACCTCACAGCTTTTCAGCATTATCTACTACTCAACTGTTAGTACTATCATAAGTATCTTTATCTAAAAAAT
>Ga0256843_1001702_pt1 | contig 16889 bp, 14 predicted proteins | sample AlvinellametaG_FD_191572 | JGI IMG/M metagenome (GOLD analysis project Ga0256843, IMG submission 191572) | Pompeii worm associated microbial communities from hydrothermal vent at the East Pacific Rise, Pacific Ocean - Alvinella | ecosystem: Host-associated > Annelida > Integument > Unclassified ... | reverse complement strand
CGGGTACTGGGCAGCTGCGCGGTGACGGTGCGGGAGGATCTGGGCAGACCGTTGAAGGCCGGAGACCTGCTGGAGGCCTCCTCTCCGGCGGGGAACCGGCTCTCAGCGTTCGTACCGGAACAGTTGCAACATACATTCCCACCTGAGATCACGCTGCGGGTCCTCGAGAGCTATCACCATGCCCGCTTTTCGGCCGAAGCACGTGAGCGGTTCTACACCCGGCGTTTCCGGGTCACGACCGCCACTGACCGGATGGGGTGTCGTCTCAGCGGGGAGCCGATCGCCTATCCCGGTGAGATCGTCTCGGAGCCCACCACACTCGGCGCAGTACAGATCCCCGCCGACGGACAGCCGATCGTCCTGATGGCTGAGCATCAGACGATCGGCGGCTACCCCATCATCGGTACCGTACTCCCGTGCGATCTCGATCGGCTCGCCCAGGCCCAGCCGGGCACACAGATCTCGTTCCGGCCTGTCTCACTCTCAGAGGCATATCAACTCGCCCTCCACGCGGCCCAGTGCCCACCACGATGCTCCGAGGTCTGATCTTCTACGATATCCTGATAAAATCGATAGGAATTTCCCCGCTCTTTTTTAGCGGCGTACATTGCCTGATCAGCTTCTTTGAGAAGTTCCACTTCGTCGGTTCCATCCTGAGGAATCATCACAACACCGATACTGAGTGACACATCGACCCGCCAGTCCCCGACAACAAACGGCCGATTCATATCAGTCATCAGCCGGTCAAGCATTCGACGCAAAGCCAGATGGCTGTAGACCTCCGAGACGATCACTGCAAACTCATCTCCACCATATCGCGCCACCATGTCATTACGACGCAGACGACTTTTAAGCCGTTTGCCCACTTCCATCAGTACCGTATCACCTACCGGATGACCGAAGCGGTCGTTGATCGATTTGAACCGATCCACATCAATAAACAACAAGGCGACTCCCGGCGCATCTTCCCCATTGCGTATGGGCTCAAGTATCTGGGAGAAATGTTCGAGGAAATAGGCCCGATTGGGAATATTGATCAGTGCATCCCGTCGGGAAAGCTGAATGTATTTTTCCTTTTGTTTTTCGATCAACCGACGCATGCTCTCCTGGAACATATCAAATACGATAATGATAAACAGGCTGGAGAGAAAAGGAATCAAACCCGTCAAAACAGTACCAAGTGGTATGTGATGATGGACAAGTGCGATCCAGACCACCGTTATCACCGAAAGGAGAAAAAGATTCAGAGCCGCTGTTCGCCCTTTGAAGATCACAGCCACGATCACCAGCATGATATACCAGCTCACCCCGGCCATTTCGTTAAAAAGATAATAAAAGATCGCCGTTGCAAAGAGATAAGAGATCAGGATCACAACCGATACAATAGTGTCAAAATATGCTTTGTCCTTCCGGGTCAACAGGATCGTAATCCCCCCAAAAAGGAGGTAGGAACCGTTCATGACCATCTGAAGCATTTCCCCCTGTACGATTCGTATGATAAACAGGATAAAAGCAAAACCAATATTGCTCAATAACAGAAGATTAAAGAGCATGTATTTTAATTTTAGCGGTGTTTCCTCTTCGGAAAACGAATGTCCACTTGTCAAAATATCGATCATGTTCATGTGCGTACTCCCCTTGCGCACTTCCCTTTAAAAATCAGGATGAAACAAATAGGGCCATATCGACCAGCCGCTCGGTGTATCCCCACTCGTTGTCGTACCACGCCAGCACCTTGACGGTGTGACCGTCCACGACGTTGGTCATATCAGGTGCAATGGTGGTACTGTAGGATGATCCGACGAAGTCGCTCGAGACCCGCATATCATGGTCGATCTCGATCAGCCCCTCGAAGCTCCCCGCTGCCGCGGCCTCAAAGGCGGCGTTGACCTGCTCAGCGGTGACCTCTTTTTTGAGGTTGACGGTCAGATCCACGACCGAGACATCGGTGGTAGGTACCCGCATGGCGTAGCCGTTGAGCTTGCCCTTGAGGTGGGGCATCACCAGCCCGATCGCTTTGGCCGCACCGGTGGTGGTGGGGATCATGTTGACCGCGGCCGCGCGGGCACGGCGAAAGTCTTTTTTGTGTTTGACATCGAGAAGATTCTGGTCGTTGGTGTACGAGTGGATGGTGGTCATCAGTCCGTTCTCGATCCCAAACGCCTCATCGAGTACTTTGCACACGGGTGCGAGCGCATTGGTGGTGCAGCTGGCGTTGGAGACGATCGCCTCCCCGTTATACTGGTCGGTGTTGATGTTCAGCACGAAGGTGGGCGTATCGTCTTTGGCCGGGGCCGACATAACGACCCGTTTGACGCCGTTCTTGAGGAACGGTTTGGCCTTTTCGGTGGTGAGGAACACCCCGGTACACTCCAGGACCACCTCGGCCCCTTTGCTGCCAAAGTCGAGCTTCTGGGGATCACGCTCGCTGAAGACATGGACATGCGTCCCGTTGATCCGCAGCGTCTCCTCATCAACGATCTCCACTTCGGCTCCGCGGTGGACGGTGTCGTATTTGAGCAGGTAGGCCAGCATCTCGAGGCTGGCAGTGGTGTTGATGGCGACCAGTTCGGTATCGGCACGCTCAGTAAGGATCTTGATGGCGATCAGCCCGATCCGGCCGGTTCCGTTGACAGCAGCTTTGAGGGACATATTCGCTTCCTTGATAGTTAAATGATCATATTATACTGAAAAGTGCTTTATGGAATTATTTGGAAAGCGTGTTAGCAAATATGTTGCCGATTCTGCTAAAATATTCGTTAAAGTCAGGAGGAGAGAGCATGGGAAAAATATTGATCCTCATTATCGGACTGATCGGCCTGACGGCTGCCCGCCCGATCGGCCACTATACCGCAAGGATCAGCCCGGCTGACCATACCAGCAGCCGGGGGATACCGCTGGAACATGTTGCGGATATCCTCCAGCAGGACCGGGCCAATTACTACCGGTTCGGCGTGCGCGATCCGGACGATACCGGCTGCGGATATTTTGCTTCCCGGCGCCACCGGGCGAACATGGGGTGGATGCTCCGCCGCGGTTCGATCGATCCCGGTCTGGCCCGGGCGATCCGGGAGGGTTCTCCGCAAATCACCGTCGATGTCCACCGGAACCACATCGATGTCCATCGGGCGGAGAGGACGCCCCACATCCTCCCGGCCGCTCCGCCACCGCCACCTGCCGTATCCGACACCATCGACACCCTCCGCCGCGTCCTCACCGACGATGCCCTGCGGCAGCTGCGCACCCATGCCCGCACCAACCGGATGGGGTTCGATACCGCCGACCTGCGTCACCGGCCCGCCGGGATCTATTTCGCCCGGGAGGGCAACCGCACCGTCGCGTGGGTCGTGCTCGCCTCCTCCCCACGCAAAAACTTCGAGTGTCATGCCTGTACGCCGGCCCTTTCTCTCTTTGTCTACGCGCAGGAGCGGGCACAGGCCTGGCGGCCGGTGGGCAAAGCATACAACGCCTTTAAAGGAGGAAGCGGATGGGATGCTGAACCGTCCGCAGAAGATATGGCACTGGTGCACATCGCTCCCGATCGGGTCGCCCTTGCGATCCGTTCAGGCTACGCCAATATGGGATGGGCGAATGAGAACTACACCCTCGTCGGCTTCAACGGCACCAGGGCCCACACGCTCCTTTCAACCACCATGAAAGAGAACAATGGCGGTACGATGGATAAAGAGCGGACCAACTGGACCAGTACCATCCGCATCCGCCCCGGCCACGGCCGCTGCTACGACATCCTCCTCCACCGCAAAGGGATCCTGCGGGGTGCACCGATCGACTACACCGTCACCTACCGCTGCGACGGCCACACCTACCGGCCGAAGCAAGAGGACCCGGTCATGATGCATTGAACCCTGGATATTTAAACCCGTCATTCCGGACTTGATCCGGAATCCCATCGGATGTTCAGAAAAGATCCGTCTTCCCGGCATATCAAGGGGATCCTGAATCGAGTTCAGGACGGTAGTGCGGCAGCCTGCGCGGCTTCACTTCGTTCCGACCGCTTCGGTTCCGACGCTACCAACGACAAGCAGTTGTCGTTGGCTTCACGCGTCTCACATTCCGGACTCCGATCCGGAATCTCATCGTAGTTCAGGAAAGTGGCAATGTCACCGTTCGCAAGGGGATCCTGAATCGAGTTCAGGATGACGAAGCTGCCATTATTCCAGGCCTGCACACCGCCCTACCGGGCGATCCGGAAGCGATCGGTCGCGGATCCGATCGGTTCGCCTCCGCTTGTGTAGGAGCGCATCGTCACCCACATACCGTCGCTCTCAAGTCGAAAAGCCTGATGCCGGGGATCGGTGCTCTCTCCCCGGAAGATGCGCAGATCGAACGCTCTGGGGCCGGTGCGGCGGTAGGTGACGGTACGCACCATCGATCCGACATCATCGGCACACCGATAGCGTCCCGGTGCCTGCTCAGTGCAGGACATATCCTTGGCATCCAGCATGTGATCGCTCTCCAGCTTACCGGAACTGAACCGGACGAAGTAGGGATCGAGCGGTGGCACCGCTTCACCCACGAACGCGACCTGCCCATCCCCTGCCGTCATGGCAAATCGCATCCGGATACTCCCCTGCCGTCTCCAGGTGGTATAAAAGCGCTCGATGTCTCCCCGATCGGCCGTGCCGGACCGCGTGCTGTGTGGAGCGGCATTTTGACGCAGCGACGCGGATGGTGCCGTGCTCGAAGTGGCCCGGGCCGTTCCCGGATGCATGGCCCGGGGCAGCGTACAGTCACGCTCTCCCGCGGCCAGCCGCTCACACCCGACCGGATCGCCAAACCTGTGACACAGATCGGTACAGCTGGTCGCCTGCACGCTCACCGAAACAATCACTGCCGCGGCCAGATAGCGGAACATCATCCTGCCTCCCTTCAAAAAGGATCGTTGTTATCTGACATTTTAACCCGATCCGCGGAGCGATGTCAACCCGGCACCTCTCAAAAGCGGACATTGACCCGCAGACCGATCCGGGCGCTGGGCTTTTGATAGTGCGGGTGAGAGAAGGCATCGTCGCGCCATCGGATCTTTTCCCGTGTATAGAAAAACTCGAAACGGACATCCGGATCGAAATGTTCCGCATTCAGCATACGGGCAAAAAGGGCGTTGGTCTCACCAATGGGATCAAGCAGGATCCTGGCGATATTGCCAAGAAGACGGGAGCCGAGGAACATTCCGTCGTTTGCGATGATCTTCCGTTTCATCCGGTAGGCGAACTCTCCGGCGACAGAACCCACCAGCGGCGTGACGATCAGGTCCTGGATCGACGGAGGTTCGATCAGCGACTCCCATCCGTATTCCCAATAAACCGCAGAGAGAAAAACCGCCAGCCCGAACGACTCCCGACGGCTCAGCCCCGCATCCCGTCCCCAGACGTAATAGGAGGAGCCGACATAGGGGTGTTCGACGTAGTTGATCAGCCAGCTGTCGCGGTCCCAGACCGGTCCGGCCTTGACGTGATCATACCAGTTGCGCCAGAGCGGATTTGAGCGGAAGGAGTCTTTGTCCCAATTGCTCACATCCGAAGGGAAGGCGTAGATCACCCCCATCACCCCGCTCCCGAGCATCTGCATCACCGGAGCCCCCTTGATGATCGTTTGATAGCGTTCGGGGAGCTCTTCCAGATCGAGGAGTGTACTGGCACAGGTACGTTCCCACTCCGCCAGGGTACACCGAACCGACGGATCCCCATCGGCACGGGAAGGAAGGGTATAGGTCAAGGGTTCGCCGGCCAGCAGGATCTTTCCGGTCATGATCACTCCGATCAGGAGCATCACCAGTCTGTTCGTGTGCATCATCTCTCTGTGTTCTTTTGGTATGTATGGTAAGAAGCTTACAATGGTGCTATCAATCGTATCTAAACCAAAGCCCCATGCGATCGGCTCCTCTTACACTATCGTGAGAAACTGACCCCGACGGAGATCTTTGTGTTTTTGTGGTTGTAGTCGATCAGGCTCTCGCCGTACCCGGTAAAGAGCTTTCCAAAAAAGTAGGTTCCCTTGATCTTCGCCGGATGCGAATAGGTCAGTTCAATGGAGCCCTTCTGTGTCAGGGGATTGCCGCGCAAATAGGCAGAAAAAAGGTGCTGCCGATAAAAATACATCGCCCGGATCCCCCCGTAGCCGATGTAGTCCATGATATCCGGGTTGTCATCGTCATAATGGCCGAACGGATACCAGACCATCGCATCCCACACCAGCGCATTGTGCTGAAAAGTCAGTTTGGCGTAGAGGCGGTTGAGACTGCGGGAGCGGTTGACCAGTTCGGGGTATTGTGCGACGTTATCCGATTTTTCGATGTTCCCCTGACCGTTGGAGTAGTGCCAGAATCCCAGCGTCGCCAGTTTGGGACCGAAGGTATTCTGTGTTCCCAGCGGCACGGTGACAAAGAGCTCCGGACTGTAGTTGGTCTCGCGGAAGGGGGAGGATTTTTTGTACACCTGCCAGAAGGAGCGCTGGGTGTAGGCGGCGTAGTACTTTTCGTTCAGCCCCAGCAGGTTCTGCGCCAGCGCGAACTTGAAGCTCACCTGCAGCTCCGCCTCGGTCTGCATGTATGTGCCGTCATGGGGGGTATAGACCCGGTAGGGTTTGCTCGAATAGCTCAGCGGCAGAACGTAGTTGGGGCGGTAGGGGCTCAATCCGAAGGTCTCGTTGGACCAGTCACGGATATACGAGCGGGCCTGGGTGTCTTTGACCCCCTGGAGATTGAGGGTCCCGATCACCGGGGAGGGTTCTGCTGCAAAGAGAAAGAGGCTCAAGATCCCTGCCAGTATCGACGTTTTTTTCAACACGATCTCTCCTGTTCATCCTATGTCAGATATACATCGCATTGTATCCAACGCATCTCAACTGTTTATCGACACAGGCTGATATCGTAGGGAGAGGATCACCCCTTCTCGACCGCTTTGGCCCCCTCTTCCTGCACCAGACGGATGCTCTCCAGGGCGTTTTGGAGGATGATCTTGGTGTTGGTGATCGGTTTCATCCGCAGGTTGGTCTGTTTTTTGTCCAGCGACTCGTCGTGGAGGATGGTCATCACCTCACGGGTGAGCTCAGCGTAGATCTCGTTGAACTTCTCTTCGATGTAGTCGATCTGCATCAGGCCCCCTTCGGTCGGAAGGCTTTGATGACCGACTCGTCGGTCTCCATGTAATGGCCGCCGATGAGGTCGATGCAGTAGGGGACCGCGGGGAAGACCGCATCGAGACACTCCCGGATCGCTTTGGGTTTGCCCGGGAGGTTGATGATGAGGCTCTCGCTGCAGATCCCGGCGGTCTGGCGGGAGAGGATGGCGGTGGGGACATATTTGAGGCTCGCCGCGCGCATCTGCTCTCCAAAGCCGGGAAGGATCTTGGAGCACACCGCCAGTGTCGCCTCGGTGGTGACATCTCGGGGAGCCGGTCCTGTGCCGCCGGTGGTGACGATGAGATCGCATTTTTTATCCCGGGCCAGCTCCACCAGCGTCTCCTCGATCACCGCCTGCTCATCGGGGATACAGCGGTACTCGTACTCCACCTCGTTCTGGAGGTACTCCCCCATCGTCTCCATGATCGCCTTGCCCGAGATGTCTTCATAGATCCCGGCATAAGCCCGATCGCTCGTGGTGACGACACCGATCTTGATCGTGTCCATTGCATATCCTTTTTGTGTGTTGTATGCTGTCATTCCGGGCTCGATCCGGAATCCCCTGATATTCACAGGGAGAGAACAATCCCCTGCGTTGGTAAAGGGATCCTGAATCAAGTTCAGGATGACAACGAATCATTCATTGCCTCTATATCTTCCGCGCCACCCAGTCCAGCCCCCGCGTGCTGAGGAGCCGTTTGGCAAAGCCGAGCAGATACGTCGCTTTGGTGATGTAGTAGCGGGGTTTGGGTCGCTCGGCGGCGAGGATCTCGTAGACCACCCGGGCGACCGATTCGGGCCCTTCGGCGAAGGGGACCCGTTTGGCACGCCCTTCAAGCGTCGCGTGATACTTCTCGGCAAAGACCGAACCATCGATGTCGATGTTCTCCAGACTCTTCACCGCGGTCTTGCGGAAATGGCTGGAGATGGGGCCGGTGTTGAGCGTCACGACATGGATACCGCTGCCCTCCAGCTCCTGCCGCAGGGTATCGGTAAGCCCCTCAACGGCGTATTTGCTGGCGTTGTAGATCCCCCGGAACGGCATCGCGACGATCCCCAGCACCGAAGAGTGCTGGATGATCTTGCCGTGCCCCTGCGCCCGCATCACCGGGAGGATCTGACGGGTACACTCGTGCAGGCCAAAGACATTGGTCTCGAACTGCTCCCGCACCCAGCGGGTCTCGACATCCTCGATCGCCCCCATCTGACCGTAGCCGGCGTTGTTGAACCATGCATCGATCTTCCCGTCCCGCTCCAGCACCGTCGCGATCACCGCGGCGATCTGATCGGGATCGCGCACATCGAGCTGCATGGCGTTGGCAAATCCCAGGCTGCGGAGTTTCTCCACATCCTCGGCTTTACGGGCGGTCGGGTAGACAGTGACAAAACGGTCTTTGAGATACTTGGCTGTCGCCAGCCCGATCCCGGTACTGCATCCGGTGATGACTATATTGGTCATGTTAACTCCCCTCGTCTCATTCCATACCTCTAAGGATAGCACAAAAAGGTTACTGCGGCCAAAGCGCCCGATTCCCCTCGGAGTGCGCTTCGACACTCTTGAGCGTAAGCCAGTTGCCGCTTAGATCCTCTTTCGAGGTGATCTGTACCCGGTTGAAGTACTGATCGAGTCCGTTGTAGATCCCCTCTTTGCCGCTTTCGATCAGGACCGTAAGATCATCAGTGTGTTGTTGCCTGAAACGGTAGTTTTTCTCCCGGATCAGGGCCGTCAGCTCTTTGTGTCTGGCTTTGGCGATGTCACCGCGTACGATGTCGCGCATCCGGGCCGAGGCGGTACCGTCACGCTGTGAGTAGGTGAAGGCGTGGATATGGGTCAGCGGCAGATCGTCGATCCGCCGCATCGCCTCGCGCCACTCATCTTCTCCCTCCCCGGGATGCCCGACGATAAAATCGGTCCCCAGCGCATACCCCCGCGCCGCCAGATGCTCAAAAAGCCGCCGGTCCGAAGCGTACGCGTTGCGCCGGTTCATCCGGGAGAGCATCGCGTCGCTGGTATGCTGCAGGGCGATGTGCAGATGGCGGGCCATCCACGGCTCATCGAGCAGCTCCAGAAACGCCGCGTCGATCTGGATCGGCTCCAGACTCCCGATCCGCAGCCGGCGTACCCCCCGCAGCTGGGAGAGTCGCCGCAGCAGCTCCGCCATCGAGGTGCCGATATCCTGCCCGTAGCTGCCGACGTTGGTGCCGGTGAGGATAAACTCCCCAAACCCGTTGGCCGCCAGCGTGCGCACCTGCTCCTCGATCTGCCCGATCGGGTAACTGCGCGCCCCGCCGCGGACGGCGGGGATGATGCAGTAGGAGCATGCGAAGTCACACCCCTCCTGCACTTTCACAAACGCCCGGCTCTTGCCCACGAACTCGGTGACGATCGTCCGGTCGACATGCTCCAGATCGCCGATCGCGTAGAAACGCTCCTTGCGCTGCAGCAGATCGTCGATGTGCTCTTTCTCCGAATGCCCCATCACCCCGTGCACCTCACCCGCCTCGAAAAGCGCCTCCCCTTTGGAGTGCGAACCGCATCCGGCCAGGATAATGCGGGCCTCGGGATGCTCCCGGCGGACGGAGCGGATGTAGTGGCGCACCGACGCATCGGCGCCGTTGGTGACGGTGCAGGAGTTGACGACGATGGTCTGTGCCTCATCCGGCGTACGGGCCAGATCGAACCGCTCGAGGTTGGCCATCATCACCTGGGTGTCGAACTGATTGGTGCGGCATCCGAAGGTTTTGAAGTAGACTTTGGGTGCCATCAGACGGAGGTGCTCCCCTGCCCTTTCGGCCCCCCGTCACCCGGCTCAGGCGGCGGCTGCGGCGACGGGATATGCCGATCGACGTAGAGCGACTGGGTGGGATAGGCCAGCTCGATATCGGGTTCAGCCTGGATCCGCTCGAGGATCTCCATCGAGATGGTGCTGCGCAGCGTCAGGGTTGCGAAGGCATTGGTCATGTACCACGCGCTGATCTTGACCCCGTAAGGCTCGATAAAGGAGTAGATACGGGGTTCGACGTTGGTGTTTTTCAGGTGATAGCTTTTGCGCAGTTTGTTCAGCTGCTTGCGGGTGATGTCGGTATAGCCTTTGGAGTATTTTTTGACGATCTCTTTGGCGATGGCAACGGCTTTGTGGGGATTGGAGTCGAACGTAATGGTAAAATCGATCCCGTCCCACACCGTCTTGAGCCCGGCATGGGAGTAGTTGGCGAGCATGTCGGTGAAGATGTAGTTGTTGGGGATGAAGATGATCCGTCCCGAGCGGCGGTTGTACATATAGGAAGTGAGTGTGATATCCTCCTGCATCGTCATCCGCAGCGGAGAGATGTCGACGATATCTCCCACATACTGAACGCCGTCACGGACAAATTTTACCCGATCCCCGACATGGACGCTCCCGCCGATGACGATCACGAACCACCCCAGCAGCGACATGAACCAGTCCTTCATCGCGATCGCGATACCGGCCGAGGCAAAACCGAGGATCGTCACCAGGTAGCTGACGTTCTCGATATAGGCAAACAGCAGGATCAGCACAACAACGTTGAGGAAGATGAAGTTGAGCGCTTTGTTGATCAGGTAGAAGCTCTCTTTTTTGGACATATAGCGCTGGATAAGGAACTTCGCCAGCAGGAACAGCAGGAAAAAGCCCAGCACCACCCCGAAGATCAACAATGCCTTGCCGATCTCCCGTTTGATGTCCGCGTCGATCTTGAGGCGGGCCTCTTCGATCTTCTTGTCGTAGACCTTTTCGGTCGTTTTGAGGATCTCCTCCACCGGCAGCAGCGTTTCAAGCTGCTTCTCTACCGCACGAAGCTGGCGATGCAGATCGGGGTTGTCCAGATCGTAGGTAAGCATCTCGGTGAGGATCGCACGCTTCCGGCGCAAACGCGCGAGGACACTCTGGAGGCTCTTGTGGACATCGGCGTAACTCTGCTGATCGCCCCGCAGCTTCTGGCGGTAGGAGATCGCACCGATGATCGCTACGGGGGAACCTACTTCGGGGGGATCGTCGAGTTTGGGCGGTTCAAGCAGTTTTTGAAAAGGATTTTGGTCATACTCTTTGAGAAGATCGAGTTTGCCCTGAAGGGTGTTGCGTTCCATTCGGATGCGGCGCAGCTCCTCCTGCTGCTGCGGAGTGGGATGGTCGATCCGGTTGAGCTTGAACATCCGGGTGGAGAGATCCTCCATCCGTTTTTTCAGATCCTGAAAGGTGGTATAGTTGCTGTAGATCTTGGACCAGACGTTCTCCTGGCCCTCTTTTTTGTCCAGCGCTTCCAGTTGGGTTTTGAGACGGGCGAGTTTCTCCCGAATCGGCGCGCTGAGCCGGTCGACGGGTTCCTCAGCCGCTGCGGTCGACGTGGTGTTGGCCTCCCGGCTGATGTTGGCCTCACCCCACGCGAATCCCACGAGGATCAGCAGAAGTCCTGCCAGACGGATCACCGCGGTCATCGGCTCTCCCCAAAGCCGCCCAGCACCTCCAGCAGGAGATCCCGGTCGATGTCGTCACGGATCCGATGGGTTCCGATGGCCCCATCAGGCAGGATGAAGCGGATCCGGCCGCCGTGGCTTTTTTTGTCAAGGAAGAAATGGTCGTAAAAGGCCTCCACATCGGCGATCGTGTAGCGTGTCGGCAGGCCATTGCGCGCCAGCAGACGCTCGATCCGATCCGCTTCGTCCGGGGCAAGCACCCCTAGACGCACCGCCAGCGCGTTGGCCATCACCATCCCCATCGCCACCGCTTCGCCGTGCAGGTATTCGGCGTAGCCGGTCTCATTCTCGATCACGTGGCCGAAGGTGTGGCCGTAGTTGAGCACGGCACGGATGCCGGCCTCTTTTTCATCCTGATTGACCACTTCGGCCTTGAGGGTGACGCTGCGGCGGATCATCTCCCGGATCGCCGCTTCCTCCCGCAGGTCGTGCTGCTCCAAAAAGGTGAAAAAGTCCGCATCAAACATCACCGCCATCTTGACCACTTCGGCCACCCCGGCGGCGAACTCCCGATCGGGCAGCGTGGTCAGAAAGTACGGATCGATGTGCACGGCCGAGGGCTGATGGAACGCACCGATGAGGTTCTTGCCCCAGCGGTTGTTGACCCCGGTCTTGCCCCCGACGCTGGCGTCCACCTGGGCAAGCAGGGTCGTGGGGATCTGGACAAAATCGATCCCCCGCTGATAGAGGCTGGCGGCAAAACCGGTCATGTCCCCGATCACCCCGCCCCCAAAGGCGATCAGCAGATCGCTCCGGGCGAACCGCGCCTCAAAGAGCCGGTCGAGCACCCCTGTCACGGTCTCGAGGGTCTTGTACTCCTCGCCGTCAGGCACCTCGATCACTTCGATCTGATCGGCGGCCAGCCGCGTCTGCAGATGCGCGCCGTGCAGTCCCCAGACAGTGGGGTTGGTGACAACGGCGACTTTGCGGTCGTAGCGGGGCAGATCAAGCGGATCGATGGTGATGTCGTAGGTGACCGCCGGCGGGCGGGTGAGCGTGATGGGTACGGTCACGGGGCGTCTCCCTGGGTGAGTTTTGGGGTTTATTTTACCTTAAAGATGATTAAGTTATTGCTCTTCGGCCGGGATCAGCAGCTTGGGGTGGCGGTGGCTCTCGAGCAGGTAGTCGCTCAGGCGGGTTGAGAAGATCCGAAACAGATCGTCCCCGTAGAGTTTGGGGGTGAAGGGGACCACCTGGAGGACATGCTCCATCTCCTCGAGTGCGCGGATGGGGTTGAGGATCTTCTGATCGATCTTGATCGGATACTGGAAGATCTTGGCCAGCATCTCGTAGTGCTCCACCACCCGGCGGTGCGCTTCAAAATCCCCCTCGGGGTCGTAGTCGCACAGGCAGGGTTTGAGATCGAGTGTCTCGGCCGCGTAGAAAAGGGTCGAGGAGATCGACTCCATCTCCGCCTCTTCGCTCATCATCACCACCAGCCGTTCGATCCCGTACAGCGGCGTATCGCCAAAGAGCATCACCAGTTTCTTGTGCGCCTGCATCTCCTCGGCCACCCCTTTGGTCCCAAAAAGCTGCGGATTCATCATCACCAGCCCCACATCGTAGCGGGTGACATCCTCCAGGATCAGCTCCTGGATCGGGCGATCCTCATACTGCACATGCACCTCGATCCGCTCGTTGGTCTTCTCAAAACCCCGCAACGTCTCGATCAGTTCGAAATCCCCCGGCCGGATCAGCCGCACGTAGAGACGGTTCTCTTCCAGCCGCTCCAGCAGATGGATGCTCTCCTGCAGACGCCCCGTAGCCCCCTCCCCATCGGCATCGAGATCGAGGATCAGGTAGAGGTGCCGCCCGAACGGCTCAGGGAAGCGCGCGGCGTTCTGGCTGATGCGGCGATAGACGTTTTCCAGCACCGCCGGTTTGCCAAGGATCAGCAGCGTATCCTGCGGCCGGATCATCGTCGCGTGGGTGGGGAGGATCTGTTTGCCCTCGCGATAGACCGCGGCGATGCGCCATTTTACCTGGGCGATGGAGCCCACATGCCGGTACGCGAACGGACTGCCGTAGGGGACCATCACCTCCATGATCTCCCCTTCCCCCAGTCCGACGTTCTGGGCCACGACCGGGACATTGGGGAGGTGGTCGTAGAGGCGGTTTGCCACGATCTGTGCCGCATCGATCACGTGGGTGGCGCTGTCGCTGAGTACGGAGAAAGCCCCCCACTGATCGAGCAGGATGATCTCGATGCTCTCGCTCGTACTGCGGACATTGTCCCAGCAGGCACGGGCCTCCTCGTCGCTGTTCATCAGGATAAAGACCGAGGTGAAGGTGTGGGCATAGAGCAGTTTGCTCAGTCGCAGCGCGCTGGTGGGATCGAACTGCTGAAGATCGCACTCGGAGGTAAAGTTCTCCGGTGATGTCAGCGGTCGGGGGGTCACCACCACATAGTGGTTCTCTCCCACCCGCCGCTGGGCGAGACGAAGAAGAAAACGTTCGGCATAGTGGCCATCAGCCAGGATCAGTATGTTCTGCATTTGTCTCTTTTTGGGTACAATGGCACCATGATTTAATGACAGGAATTATACCATAATGCATTTTCAGATAGACGCCACCGACGGCGCGGCCCGCGCCGCGACGCTGACCACCGCCCACTCCACCATCCAGACCCCGGTCTTCATGCCCGTCGGCACCGTCGGCGCAGTCAAGGCCCTCGATGCGATCGATCTGCAGACCCACCTTGAGCCGCAGATCATCCTGGGCAACACCTACCACCTTTACCTCCGTCCCGGCGATGAGACAGTAGCAAAGATGGGCGGACTGCACGGCTTTACCGGGTTTCCCAAAAGTTTCCTCACCGACAGTGGCGGGTTTCAGGCCTTCTCCCTCTCGGACAATGTCAAATACGCCGAGGACGGCATCACCTTCCGCAGCCACCTTGACGGGAGCAAACACCACTTCACCCCCCAGAAAGTCCTCGACATCCAGTACAACCTCGGCTCCGATATCATGATGATCCTCGACGATCTCATCGCTTTGCCGGCCGAACAGCACCGGATCGCAGAGAGCATCGAGCGCACCACCCGCTGGGCCGAACGCTCCATCACCTACCATCGGCAGAAACAGCGCGAGGGGATCGGCGTGGATCAGAACATCTTCGCCATCATCCAGGGGGGGACCGACCGGGCCTTCCGCCGGCGCTCGGCCGAGGAGCTCACGGCGCTGGACTTCGACGGGTTTGCCATCGGCGGCTTGAGCGTAGGCGAGCCCAATCAGGCGATGTACGATACGGTGGAGTGGACCACCCCCTTCATGCCCCAGGACAAACCCCGCTACCTCATGGGGGTCGGCACCCCGGAGGATCTGGTCGAGAACGTCATGCGGGGGGTCGACATGTTCGACTGCGTCATGCCCACCCGCAACGCCCGCAACGGCACGCTCTTTACTACCTTTGGCAAGATCACGATCAAAGCCGCCCGCTTCACCACCGACCCCGATCCCATCGATCCGGCCTGCGACTGCTACACCTGCCGTCACTATTCACGCAGCTACCTGCGTCACCTCTACCGCGCACGGGAGCTCACCTACTTCCGCCTGGCAACGATCCACAATCTCCACTACTACCTCACCCTGATGGGGCAGATCCGGGAGGCGATCCTGGATGAGCGTTTTGAAGCTTTTCGCAGGGAGTTTTATCGGAAGAGGGCTTCGTAAGGGTCTGCATCATTTCGGACCTCGATCCAGAATGCCTGCGCGGCTTCACTTCGTTCTGACCGCTTCGGTTCCGACGCTACCAACGACAAGCAGTTGTCGTTGGCTTCACGCGTCTCACATTCCGGACCTGATCCGGAATCCCATCGGACGTTCAGGAAATTGTGTCGTCCCCGGTAGATAAGGGGATCCTGAATCGAGTTCAGGATGACGAAGCTGCCATCATTGCGGATCCGCCTCCCGTCATTCCGGACCCCGATCCGGAATCCCATCGGACGTTCAGAAATGTCCAAAGCTTCCCGGTAGATAAGGGGATCCTGAATCGAGTTCAGGATGACGAAGATAGCAGTCTGTGTATGATCAAAATTCCGTCATTCAGGAATCGCTTCGATCACTCCGATCACCACCAAAAAAATCACAAATATTTTCCAGAAAACTTGCGATCTTCTCCGAAAGAGAAATTTGGTGTAATTATGTTAACGTAAAGGTTTGTTTGCATTTTAAACTACTAATTGATCAATGTTTTAAGAGGACTAAACTGCCAACAAAATGGATGCATTTTCTGCAAATATCGGAAAAATCCTCAAAATTTTTCCGACGGTTTCACCGAATCGCACCCTCAAGATCATCGGAAGGATTTTGAGGATTTTTTGAGGATTTTCGAACCATTTTTTACGGGAAGATCCTCCCGAGATTTTTATCATATTGACAAATATTTGCCGGGGATATTTTACAGAATGTGTGATTAATATTTTATAATATATCTATCAATATTTCCGCCGTTTCCGGCAAGATTTTTACCGTTTTCTGTAAGGGACTTTTGCGCTGGGAGTGGTGTCGGATGTGAGCCCGAGATGGACATCCTGATCGTCAAAAAAGATGTCCGCTCCAAAGGCTCTGACCACTTCATGCTTGGCCACACCTCCCTGAAAAAACGCTTCGTCGATCCGTACCCCCCACGCGTCCAGTGTCCCCAAAACCCGCTCATGGGTGGAGTAGTTTCGTGCCGTGATCAGTGCGGTACGGATGGGGGAGCGCTCAAGCGGAAAACGGCTCTGGATATCGGAGAGGGTCTTGAGGAATTTGAAGAACGGTCCTTTGGAGAGAGGGGTTTTGGCGTTCTCCCTCTCATGGGCGATGAAAGCCTCGAGCCCCTGCTCCTGATAGATCCGTTCGCTCTCATCGCCGAAGATCACCGCATCCCCGTCGAAGGCGATCTTGACCATGTCGCTCTCCCCCTCCTCCACCGGAGTGTGCGGCAGGATCGTCGCGGCCGCGACGCCGGAGTCAACCGCCATCTGCACGTCAGCGGCATCGGCCGAGAGGAACAGATCGACCTTGAACGCTTCGAGATAGCGCGCGGCCGGGGTCCCGGCGGTCCAGCCGCTCCGCTCGATCGGCAGGCCGTAGTGCTCGATCGTGCGTCCGATACGCAAGCCGGTGGCGGCGTTGTTGCGGGAGAGGATGATCACTTCGATGAGGCGGTTATCGAACTGCGCATTGATCGCCAGGAGGTTGCGCACGAACCGAAAGGCCGACCCCTGCCCGATCGGCGTATCGATGTGCTCAAGCTGATAGCGGTAGT
>Ga0256843_1001701_pt1 | contig 16890 bp, 15 predicted proteins | sample AlvinellametaG_FD_191572 | JGI IMG/M metagenome (GOLD analysis project Ga0256843, IMG submission 191572) | Pompeii worm associated microbial communities from hydrothermal vent at the East Pacific Rise, Pacific Ocean - Alvinella | ecosystem: Host-associated > Annelida > Integument > Unclassified ... | reverse complement strand
CTGAGGGTGCAAAGAAGAAAGGGTTTGATAAACTCAAAGCCGAAGAGCTGTTTGATTTGATTGTGAAGTTTGCTGGGTATGGGTTTAACAAATCACACTCAGCTGCGTATGCGATGATTACCTTTTACACCTCCTATTTAAAGTACTACTATCCTACGGAGTTTATGGCAGCCATTTTAACCCTAGAGAAGAACAATACCGATAAGGTGGTAAAGTATGTTGATGAGTTAAAACGTATGGGTATTCGTCTTCTTCCACCCGATATTAATAACTCAGGGCTTGTCTTTGAAGCACGGAGTGTTGATGGTGATGAGGTCGTTATGTTTGGTATGGGTGCCATTAAAGGTGCAGGGGATATTGCTATTAATACCATGCTTGAAGCAAGAGGGGATAAACCCTTTAAAGATTTTTCTGATTTTGTCTCAAGAATTGATGCCTCAAAGGTCAATAAAAAAGTGATAGAGTCACTCATTAAAGCAGGTGCATTTGATGGGTTTGGATATAGCAGACAAGCGATGCTCTCTCAAATTGAAGTTATTATTGACTCAGCTAAAAAAGCGTGTGATGCCAAGCGACAAGCTGTCCACTCCTTATGGGGAGATGATGAGGAGATGACCACTATTCAATTGACCCTCACTGAGATGCCAGAGTTTGAACCGATGGAGATTTTAGAGATGGAGAAGGAGTCTTTAGGTTTTTATGTCTCAGGACACCCACTCGATAAGTATCGTGAAACACTCGATGAGATAGAGTATACACTCAGTTCAGAGATTGAAGAGTTAGCCGATGGTTCACAAGCACTCTTTATTGGGAAGATTGAAGAGATTACAGAGAAGATTTCTAAAAAGGGGAATAAGTTTGGTATTGCCAATATTATGGATTTACATGGCAATATTGAGTTGATGCTTTTTGAGAAGCGACTCAAAGAGTTAGAGGAGAACTTTGATTTAAGTAAACCCATTGCCTTTAAAGTAAAAATTACCAAAGATGGTGACTTTACCCGTATGAATATTCTTAAAATAGAGTCACTCAAAGATGCCAAACGGGAGAAAGTACAAGTAAAACGTACCCCTAAAGTGGTTGAAGAGGCTCCTCTTAAACCTCTTGTATTGGCTGTTCATCTTATGCCCAATAGTGAGAAGATAGAAGCATTTATCTCTTTGGTAGAGCGTTATAGAGGAAAGCGTCCTTTAGAGTTGCATATTAAATCAAAGTTAGCCGATGTGATTATTGAGTCAAAACTACACGTGAGTGAAGAGATTTTAGAAGAGGCACAAGCGTTAGGGTTTTACCTACAAGAGCCATTACGACTAGAGGAGGGTGGGGTATGTCAAGCGTAGATGTCTATACATTATTAGAAGAGTCCGTAGCCTTAGCTCAAGCATCACTCCAAAAGAGCCAATCATTTTCTCCTTTTTATATGCTATTAACCACCCATAATCGTATTGAGAAAAGAGAGTGTGACTTAGATGATACCAAAGAGGGGTATGCCAAACTTGAGGAGATGTTAAGAGAGAGGGTTCAAAAGGGTGATGTTGAGGTAGTGGTATTAGTCGTTGATACGACGATGCCCCAACGGTTTCATCAAGCACAACCCCACTCTATTCGTCTACATGTAGAAGAGCGTGCAATGGTAGGAGAGAAGATAGGTGCACGTTACTTGTATGTTCCTTATCAACTCTTAAAACAAGAGGGGAGTGATGGGTATACCGTAGTACTTGAAGCACCTATTCCTGTGGGATTTATTGCTGAGTATCTCTCTTGTTAGATTGCAGTGATGCAAGGTGTGTATGGTACTTCTTTAAGAGATAACGTCTCTCTTTTTGTTGTTGTGCCTGTTTGGCATCGAGTGCAATTTGTGTAACAGTAAAGCCTCTGTTTTGTTGATGCTCTTGTGCAGATAAGAGGTTGAGTAGTAGTAGAGGTGTGAGTAGAAATGTGAATGGTTTCATTGTAGACTCCTTTTTTAGATATGACACAAAACCATACATATTACAAGGGGAGAAAAAATGATACGGTATGGTTTTGATGGTGCTATTGTAGAGAAAAAGGGTTACTTTAAGATTACTTCCCCAAGATGAGTCAGAGAAAATGTGTAATAAAGAAACAGATAATCAAGAAGCGTTTTGGTAGAGAATGGCTTTCAATAAAATAGAGCATAAAAAGTGTTACACTTCTAATATTCAACTTAAGATAATAAAGGAATTTTTATGTCACAATTACCAAAAATCATATGGTCAAAAATCGACGAAGCACCAGCATTGGCAACCTACTCACTCTTACCAATCGTAAATGCATTTACAGAGGCAGCAGGTGTTTCTGTTGTCACTTCAGATATCTCTTTAGCAGGAAGAGTACTTGCATCAATGGGTCTTGCAGAAAATCATTTGGCAGAGCTTGGAAAAGTAGTACTTCAACCAGATGGAAACATCATTAAACTTCCAAATATTTCAGCATCTGTTGGACAGTTAAAAGATTGTATTGCTGAGCTTCAAGCACAAGGGTATGATATTCCTAATTATCCAGAGAATCCTCAAACAGAAGAGGAGAAAGCACTTCAAGCAAAATACTCTACATGTCTTGGTTCTGCTGTTAACCCAGTATTACGTGAAGGTAACTCAGACAGACGTGCAGCAAAAGCTGTAAAGAAATTTGCTCAAAACCACCCACATAGACTCAAGCCTTTTGCTGAAAATTCAAAAGCGTATGTAGCACATATGGCAGGTGATGGTGACTTCTATGGTAATGAAAAATCAGTAACAGTAGATAAGGCTCAAAAAGTAACAATTGCTTTAAATGGTAAAGAGCTTAAAACCATTGATGCACTAGACAAAGAAGTTTTAGATGGTACATTTATGTCTGTTGCAAAATTGAAATCTTTCATTAAAAAATCTATTGAAGATGCAAAAGCAAATGGTGTTTTATGGTCAATTCACCTTAAAGCGACTATGATGAAAATCTCTGACCCAATTATGTTTGGTCACGCATTTACAGTATTTTTCCAAGAGGTATTTGACAAGTATGCAGATGTATTTGCAGAACTTAACGTTAACCCTAACCTTGGTATGAGTGACTTAGAGAAGAAGATTGCTGGTCATGAAAAAGAGGCTGAGATTAAAGCAGCATTCCAAGCAGTTGTAGAGTCTGATAATCCAGAAATTGCAATGGTTGATTCAGATGCTGGTAAAACAAACTTCAATGCTTCAAATGATGTGATTATTGATGCTTCTATGCCAGTAGTGGTACGTGAAGGTGGTAAACAGTGGAACAGAAATGGAGATGCAGTTGAGTGTGTAGCTGTTATTCCTGATGCTACTTATGGTTTGTTTTATAATGAAATGGTAGCTGATTGTGTGAAAAATGGTCAATATGATGTAACAACTATGGGTTCAGTAGCCAATGTAGGTCTCATGGCACAAAAAGCTGAAGAGTATGGTTCTCACCCAACAACATTTGAACTAGAAGAGGCTGGAACAGTAACTGTGACTGCTGAAGATGGTACAGAGTTAATGTCATTTGAGTGTGAAAAAGGTGATATCTGGAGAATGTCTAGAGCGAAAGATATTCCAATTAAAGACTGGGTAAGACTAGCAGTAGAGCGTGGTCAAATTGAGCAAGTTCCTGTTGTCTTCTGGTTAGATGAAAACAGAGCACACGATGCTGAGATGATTAAAAAAGTAAACACTTACCTTGCTGACCTTGATACAGAAGGTGTTGATATTCAAATTATGGAAATTGCTGAAGCCACACGTTTTACAAATGCAAGAGTAAGAGAGGGGTTAAATACAATTGCTGTAACAGGTAATGTTTTAAGAGATTATCTAACAGATATGTACCCAATCTTAGAGCTTGGAACATCTGCAAAAATGCTCTCTATTGTTCCATTACTTGCAGGTGGTGGTCTTTATGAAACAGGTGCAGGTGGTTCAGCACCTAAACACGTTGAACAATTCTTAAAAGAGGGTCACTTAAGATGGGATAGTCTTGGTGAATTCTTGGCACTTGCTGAGTCATTAAGATTTATCGGACGTAAACACTCAGATGAGAAGTTAGAAGCATTAACAGCTGGTCTTGATAAAGCAAATGAAGGGTACCTTGACAATAACAAAGCACCTTCAAGAAAATGTGGTGAGCCAGATAATAAAGCATCACACTTCTATGTGGCACAATACTGGGCTGATGCACTTGCAAATGGTGAAAATGCAGAGTTAGCAGAGAGATTTGCTCCTGTTGCAAAAGCACTCAAAGAGAATGAAGCAAAAATTATTGAAGAGCTTCTTGCAGTTGAAGGAAAACCAGCTGATATTGGTGGTTACTTCAAACCAGATGATGCAAAAGCTGAAAAGGCAATGAGACCTTCAGCAACTCTAAACGCAATTATTGACGCTATCTAAGCAGATAAGACTATCCTCCCTCTGGGAGGCTAGTTGTTTGCTATACCTCTTTTTCTCTTAAAATCCTGTAAAAAAGTAGCACTTTATTTTTTTTCAACTTAAACCTCTTGGTGAACATTCTCTCTTTTTCAAAATTATGCTAAAATATATCTTCTAATCACGCATAGGAAGAGATGACTTCATTAGCAGGCAAAATATAGTTGATAGCTAAAATAAGAGCTATGAATGATGTTTTGCTGGTAAGTCACTCCTATACGAATTTAATTGAGAAAAGGATTAATATGGCAAAAGGAAAAAAAGTTACTGTCATTGGTACAGGGAATTTTGGTTCAACTGTTGCATTTATTTTAGCGATGAATGGTTCATGTCACCATGTAATGTTACGTGGACGTAATTATGATGTGGCACAAGGAAAAGCGTTAGATATGTCACAAGCTGCCAATGCTGCTAGACAACATACCATTGTAAAAGCTGCAAAAGGACCTGAAGATATGGCAGAGTCTGATGTAGTCATTATTACAGCAGGCGCACCTCGAACACCTGGAATGAGTAGAGATGACCTTCTCTTTAAAAATGCAGAGATTGTACGTAATTATGCAAGAGAGATTAAAGAGTATGCACCTGATGCGATTGTCATTGTGGTCTCTAACCCTTTAGATGTCATGACCTATGTTGCATTAAAAGAGACAGGTTTCCCTAGAGAGAGAGTCTTAGGAATGGCAGGTATTTTAGATGCAGCACGTATGGCACATTTTATCTATGAGAAGTTAGAGTATGGTGCAGGACAGATTCGTGCAACTGTTATGGGTGGACATGGAGATACCATGGTACCTCTTCCAAAATTTACAACCGTTGCAGGTGTACCAATTGAAGACCTTCTTGACTCAGAAGAGATTGGTGAAATTGTACGAAAAACCCGTAATGGTGGGGCTGAAATTGTCAATCTTTTAGGAGATGGTTCAGCGTATTATGCACCAGCAAAATCAACCACTGTAATGGTAGAAGCTATCTTGAAAGATACCAACCAAATCCACTCGTGTGCGATTATGTTGAAAAATGATTATGGGTATTCAGATATTGTCTCAGGTGTACCTGTGATGATTGGAGCAGGGGGAGCAGAGCAGGTGATTAATATGGCACTTAAACCTCTTCAACAGACACGTTTTAAAAACTCAGTCGCTTCCGTACAAGAGATGATTGACAAGCTTCACGAGAAGCATTTTTTTGACGAAAAATAGAATTTATTTATTACACATAGAAGGAAAGCATAGATGAGAGAGATAGCATTTGATGACATTGTCAAAGCCGTAAGAGATATTATTGTTCATTGTGGTACAGATTTACCACAAGATACCTACGATGCCCTCAAAGAGGCGATGGAGACAGAGAAATCTCCTGTAAGTAAAGAGGTAATTCGTCAGATTTTAGAGAATGCTGACATTGCTAAAACAGAGAAGCGTCCACTCTGTCAAGATACAGGACTTGCTGTATTTTTTGTGAAAGTAGGAGCAGATGTAAAGGTGACAGGTGGTCTGTTAAAAGATGCCATTAACAAAGGGACAGAACAAGGCTATACCGATGCTTACTTACGTGCTTCAACATGTGAGCCTTTCTCTCGTGCAAACTTAAAAGATACCGTAGGGTATAACCTTCCTGCGATTATTCACTTTGATTTAGTTGAGGGTGATAAGATTGATATTGAGTACGCTGCAAAGGGTGGTGGTTCAGAAAATGTGAGCCGTGCAAGAGTTTTTCCTCCAGCAGCAGGTAAAGAGGGGATTATTAACTATGTCAAAGAGGTTATCTCTGATGCAGGTGGAAACCCTTGTCCTCCTATTACCGTAGGTGTAGGAATTGGTGGTACATTTGAAAAAGCGTGTATCTCTTCAAAACATGCACTCTTTAGAGATATTGGCTCAACACATCCTGACCCAGAGATGGCTCAGATGGAAGCAGATATTTTAGAAGAGATTAATAAGCTTGGAATTGGAGCAATGGGTATGGGTGGAACTAAAACAGCATTGGCTGTGCATATTGAGTCTAACCCTTGTCATATTGCATCACTCCCTGTTTCTGTGAATGTTCAGTGTCACAGTTCAAGACATACACACATTACCATATAATATAAGGAAGCACAGATGGCAACTTACTCATTTACCACACCACTTACTTCTGAGGATACAAAGAAGTTAAAAGCAGGCGATACGGTTCTTTTAAATGGAACAATTTTTACAGCACGTGATGCTGCACATAAACGTCTGGTTGAACTGATTGAAAAAGGCGAAGAGCTTCCTTTTGATTTAGAGGGTTCTATTATCTACTTTGTAGGACCAACACCTCCAAAACCAGGTGACCCAATTGGGAGTGCAGGACCGACAACCTCTTATAGAATGGACTCTTTCTCTCCAACAATGCTTAAGCACGGTTCAAAAGGGATGATTGGAAAAGGAAAACGTAACCAAGCAGTTAAAGATGCGTGTGTGGCGTATGATGGTATCTACTTTGGAGCAACAGGTGGTGCTGGTGCATTATTAGGAAAGAAAATCACTGCAGCTGAAGTAATTGCTTACCCTGAGTTAGGTCCAGAAGCTGTACGTAAAATTACAGTTAAAGATTTTCCTGTTACAGTCATTAATGATACCTATGGAAATGACCTCTACCAAATGGGTAGAGAGCAGTATGAAGTGACAGAGTAAGTTGCTCTAAAATCAGGAAAAAGGGAGAAGAGAAATGGTTGGTAGAAAAGTAGCAATTGTTGGAGCAGGTGCAGTGGGGGCAAGTGCTGCGTATGCGTTAGCACTGAGTGGAACGTGTCATGAGATTTTACTCTACGACATTATGCCAGAAGTGGCCATTGGAAAAGCCCTTGATATTGCACAAGCGACACACTACTCAACAAGAGGTACAGTGGTACGTGCAGCTGTAAAACCTGAAGATTTGAGTGAGTGTGATGTGGTTGTCATTACAGCGGGTGTACCTCGTAAAAAAGAGATGACAAGAGCAGACCTTTTAAATATTAATGCAGGGATTGTGAAAGAGGTTACAGGGTATATTAAAACCTATTCACCAGATGCGATTATTTTATGTGTCTCTAACCCTCTTGATGTGATGACCTATGTGGTACACCACGTAACAGGTTGGGAGAGAAACCGTATTATTGGTATGGGTGGTGCATTAGATAGTTCACGTATGGCATACCAGATTCAACAAAAGACAGGATTTGGTGCAACACAAACGGGTGCGATGGTTATTGGTGAACATGGTGAGCATATGATTCCTTATCCTCAAATTAGCAGTGTTGGAGGCGTTCCTTTGAGTGAAGTGGTCTCTGCTGAAGATATGGAAGAGATTATTCAAAAGACCAAAGATGGTGGTGCTGAGATTGTTAAATATCTGAAAACATCAGCATTTTATGCTCCTGGACGTGCTATTTCTGCAATGGTTGAGTCTATCTTAAGTGATGAGCAAAAAGTCATTCCTAGTTGTGCAATGCTTCAAGGGGAGTATGGTTATGAAGATGTTACCATTGGTGTACCGTGTGTGATTGGTGCAACAGGTATTAAAGAGATTGTCTCGTTGAGCCTCGATGAGAAGACCCAAGCGTTGTTTGACCAATCGGTTGCTTCTGTTAAAGAGAATATTGCTATTCTTAAAGAGAGTGGTTTTTTTGAGGCGTAAGCCTCTTTACCTCTCTACACTGTGTAGATATTTACCACTTTTTTAAAATCACCCTCTATCCTAAATTAATTAACCCAAAATTATTTATCATCGGCGTATAATATCGGAACTTATTGTAAAAGGAGTGCACATGAATATTCATGAGTATCAGGCGAAACAAATATTCCAAAAGTATGGCGTACCTACACCAAAAGGTATTATTGCACATTCAGTTGAAGAGGCTGTTGAGAATGCAAAAGAGTTAGGTGGACCTATTTGGGTTGTTAAAGCACAAATTCACGCAGGTGGTAGAGGACTTGGAGGGGGTGTAAAACTCGCTAAGTCTTTAGATGAAGTAAGAGAGCTTGCTGATGAGATTTTAGGAATGACACTGGTCACTCACCAGACAGGACCAGAGGGTAAACTTGTTCAAAAAGTTTACATTGAAGATGGTGCTGACATTAAAGATGAACTCTATCTTTCAGTGGTACTTGACCGTGCAGCTGAGATGCCTATTATTATGGCTTCAACTGAAGGTGGAATGGATATTGAAACTGTTGCAGAGAAGACTCCTGAAAAAATCATTAAAGTTGCAGTAGACCCTGCATTTGGTTTCCAAGGATACCATGGTAGAGAGTTAGTATTTGGTTTAGGTATTACAGATAAAGCTGAACAGAAAAAGATGATTGACTTTGCAAAAAAACTCTATACACTCTATATGGAAAATGATGCAGAGATGATTGAGATTAACCCACTCATTAAGACTGGTTCAGGTGATTTCTTAGCACTCGATGGAAAAATGGGATTTGATGATTCAGCTCTTGGACGTCACCCAGATATTGAAGCGATGAGAGATATTACAGAAGAGGACCCAGATGAGAGAGAAGCAGCACAATATGGGCTTAGCTATATTGCTCTTGATGGTGAAATTGGTTGTATGGTAAATGGTGCTGGTCTTGCGATGGGTACTATGGATACCATTAACTACATGGGTGGAACACCTGCAAACTTCCTTGATGTGGGTGGTACAGCCAATGCTGAAACTGTGGCAAAAGGGTTTGAGATTATTCTTAAAAATCCTAATGTAAAAGCAATCTTTGTTAATATCTTTGGTGGTATTGTAAGATGTGACAGAATTGCCAATGGTATTCTTGAAGCGACAAAACTTGTAGATGTAAATGTACCAGTTATTGTAAGACTTGATGGAACCAATGCACAAGAGGCTGCAGAGATTCTTAAAAATGCCAATATCGATAATGTCATTGCCGCAACAGACCTTGGTGATGGTGCAGCAAAAGCCGTAGCAGCAGCAAAACAAGCCTAATGGCGAAGTTTCTTTAGGAAAAGGAGAGTAAATAGATGTCAATTTTAATTAACAAAGATACAAAAGTAATCGTTCAAGGGTTTACAGGTGGAGAGGGAACTTTCCACGCTGAGCAGTGTATGGCGTATGGTACAAACATTGTAGGTGGTGTAACACCAGGTAAAGGTGGTCAAGAGCATTTAGGAAAACCTGTATTTAATACCGTAAAAGAGGCAGTGCAAGCTACTGGTGCTACTGTATCTATGGTGTTTGTTCCACCTGCATTTGTTGGTGATGCTGTTATGGAAGCAGCAGCAGCTGGAATTGAACTTGCTGTCATTATTACTGAAGGTGCGCCTGTACGTGATATGCAAGCTGCAAAAGCGTGTGCTGTGAAAAATGGAATGATGACTATTGGACCAAACTGTCCAGGTATCATTACAGCAGATGAGTGTAAAATTGGTATTATGCCAGGAAGTATTTTCAAAAAAGGAAATGTAGGACTTATCTCTAAGTCTGGTACACTTACTTATGAAGGTGCAAACCAAGTCTGTAATGAAGGGTATGGAATTACAACAGCTGTTGGTATTGGTGGAGACCCAATTATTGGTCTTTCATACAAACAACTTCTTCAAATGTTCCAAGATGACCCAGAGACGGAAGCCATTGTAATGATTGGTGAGATTGGTGGTGACTTAGAGATTCAAGCTGCTAAGTTTATTAAAGAGAATATCACAAAACCAGTGGTTGCCTTTATTGCTGGACAATCTGCTCCAAAAGGGAAAAGAATGGGTCACGCTGGTGCGATTATTAGTGGTAGTGCTGGAACAGCAAAAGAGAAGATGGATGCACTAAGAGAAGCTGGTGTTGAAGTTGTTGTTTCTCCTGCTGAGATTGGTAAAGCAGTTAAAAAAGTTTTATCATAACCTCTAAAGTTATTTTAAAGAGAGGAGATTTTTCTCTCTTTAGATAACTTTCTACACACTTTTTTTCTTCTAAACTTTTACTTTATTTGTGAAAGCTTTTTCCTCAAAAATAGTTGCTTCAAAAGGTAACAGACTTTATGAACCTATCTCTAATTCTCACATATTCATAGCAACTTTACAAAAAGTAAGCTATTCTAATTTTAGTGAATAGTAAATCTCACTTAATATTTCAAAAATAAAAAGGGGAAAAAATGGCAGCAATGGTAGCTCCTGAGAATACTCCAGTATGGGTAGATACAGCTAGATGTAAAGCATGTGATATCTGTGTGGACGCTTGTCCAGCAGGTGTGCTTTCTATGCAACAAGAACCAACTTCAACATTGGGTGCAATGATTAGTGTAATCGCACCTGATTCATGTATTGGATGTAATGAGTGTGAACTCGCATGTCCAGATTTTGCTATTTATGTAGCAGAGAAAAAAGAGTTTAAATTTGCAAAGCTTACAGATGCTTCAAAAGCGAGACAAGAGGCAATTGCAAGCAATGGGTATAGATTACCTAAAGATTATAAGGAGGCTAATTAATGTCAACAAGAGAAGTAATTTCAAGTGGTAATGACTTAGCTGCAATGGCAGCAGTAGATGCTGGATGTAGATTTTTTGGAGGATATCCTTTAACACCATCAAGTGAAGTAATGCATACAATTTCTGACCTTTTACCTAAGGTTGGTGGAACAGCCATTCAGATGGAAGATGAGATTGCAGGAGTTGCAGCAGCAATTGGTGCAGGTATGGTAGGTGTAAGAACACTCACTGCTACTTCAGGACCTGGTATTTCACTTAAAGCTGAAAACCTTGGTCTTGCACAGATGTGTGAAGTACCATTGGTTGTTGTAAACGTTATGAGAGGGGGTCCTTCAACTGGTCTTCCAACACGTGTATCTCAAGGAGATGTTGCTCAAGCGAAAAACCCATCACACGGGGATTACAAATCAATCACATTGTGTGCTGGTAACCTTGAAGAGTGTTATACAGAAACAGTAAGAGCATTTAACCTTGCTGATAGATTTATGCAACCAGTCTTTGTTCTTTTAGATGAGACAATTGGACATATGCACGCAAAAGCGATTATCCCAACTGCAGAAGCAGTTAAAGAGGGAATTGTTCCAAGAAAAACATTTGACGGAGCACCTGAAGATTATAGACCATATGGTGTAGAGCAAAATGAACCAGCAGTACTTAACCCAATGTACCAAGGGTATAGATACCACTATACTGGACTTCACCATGATGCAATGGGATTCCCAACAGAAGAGATTGAAACTTGTAGAAAACTCATTGATAGACTTTTCAGAAAAGTAGAAGAGTTCCAAGATGAGATTGAGAGCAATGAAGAGTATATGATTGATGATGCAGAGATTCTTATTGTTGCTTATGGTTCAGCATCACTTGCTGTAAAAGAGGCAGTGAACACTTTAAGAGCAGAGGGTATTAAAGTAGGTATGTTTAGACCTATTACTTTATGGCCATCTCCTGAAAAAAGATTGCATGAGCTAGGGCAGAAGTTCGATAAAGTACTTTCAGTAGAGCTTAACCAAGGACAATACCTTGAAGAGGTACAAAGAAGTATGGGAAGATTGGACATCAATAAGTTAACAAAAACAAATGGTCGTCCATTCTCACCATCAGATATTATTGAAAAAGTGAAGGAGCTGTAATATGGCATTTAATTATGATAAATATTTAAGAGTTGAAAAGATGCCAACACTATGGTGTTGGGGGTGTGGTGATGGTGTTATCCTTAAAGCTTTTATTAGAGCCATTGATAAACTTGGTTGGGAAAAAGATGATATCTGTCTTGTTTCTGGTATTGGTTGTTCAGGAAGATTCTCTTCTTATGTTGATATGAATACTGTACACACTACACACGGAAGAACAGTAGCATTTGCAACAGGTATTAAATTGGCAAACCCAGAAAAACACGTTATCTGTGTAGCTGGTGATGGTGATGCACTCGCAATTGGTGGTAACCACACAATTCACGGATGTAGAAGAAACATTGATATTACATTAATTCTTATTAATAACTTTATTTATGGTTTAACAAACTCTCAAACATCTCCAACCACACCACAAGGTATGTGGACAGTTTCTCAAAAAGCAGGAAACATTGACCCAACATTTGATGGTTGTAAATTAGCTATTGCTTCTGGTGCATCGTTTGTAGGTCGTGAGAATGTTACAGCACCTAAAAAACTTGAAAAGCTTATCTACCAAGCACTTGCACATAAAGGGTTCTCTTTTGTAGAAGCACTCTCTAACTGTCACATTAACCTTGGTAGAAAAAATAAGATGAACTCAGCAATGGCAAACCTTGATTGGATTGACTCTATTACTGTTTCTAAAAAGAAATATGATGCTATGACACCAGAAGAGCAGTTAAACCTTCTTCCAACAGGTATCTTAAAACAAGATACTGAAGTGGCTGAGTACTGTGATATGTACGCAGAAATTATTAAAGTACATCAAGGTGAGAGAGCAAAAATCACTCAAGATGACTTTGTGAAAAAAATATAAGGAGAAGAACGATGAGTAAAATTGTAATGAGATTTACTGGTGTTGGTGGTCAAGGTGTTCTTCTCGCTGGTGAAATTTTTGCAGCTGCAAAAATTGCAACAGGTGGATTTGGTGTAAAAACTGCAACCTATACATCACAAGTACGTGGTGGGGCAACAGTGGTTGATATTCAGCTTGATGAAAAAGAGGTATTCTACCCTTATGCTATCGATGGTGAAATTGACTTTATGCTCTCAGTGGCTGATGTAAGTTACCAACAGTTTAAAAATGGTGTACGTGAAGGTGGAACAATTGTTATTGAGCCAAATCTTGTTCACCCAACTGATGAAGATAGAAAAAAATGGAATATCGTTGAGATTGCCATTATTACTATTGCAAAAGAAGAAGTAGGAAATGTAATTACACAATCGGTTGTTGCACTTGCTATTGCAAATACTTATACAAAGGCACTTGATGAAAAAGTATTGATTGATACAATGCTTTCAAAAGTACCGAAAAAAGTACATGAGCTTAACCTCAAAGCATTTGAGTTAGGTAAAAAGTACGCACTTGAAGCAATGAAGTAAGATTTATGCTTTCTATGAAGAGGTCTTTGACCTCTTCTCTCTCTTTTTTCTCCCCTCCTTTTTTTTCACCATTTTTTATGTTATAATCTCCCTAAGGTGCAATAGGTAGTTGCTGGTAGCGTATGCTACGAGAGGAAAGTCCGGGCTACACGCAAGGCAGGACTCCATCTAACAGATGGCCAGAGTAATCTGAGGGCAAGTGCAACAGAGAGTATGAAAACCACTTTGTGGTAAAAGGTGAAAGGGTGGGGTAAGAGCCCACCAGTACTTATGGTAACATAGGTAGCTAGGTAAACCCTGTCCGTAGCAAGAAGTGTATGGTATAAGCCTTGCAAGCTGTTAAGTCAGCATTCACACTTCGCTTGAGCGTATGGGCAACCATACGCCTAGATAAATAACTACCCACGACAAAACCCGGCTTATCGTTGCACCTTACCTCTTTATCTCTAGCGTTTTTGATTCACTTTACATACAACATAGAGAAGTAGTAGCATCTGTATAAGCTTCATTATTATCCTTTTTTTCTATGATATAAGAATAGCAAACAAGAGTCTAACAACAAGAAAGCATTTATAGTGCTTCTGTGTTATATATGAATATTTACTAAGATAATCGTGTTAAAAGGGGAAAATATGTTTCAAAGTGTATCTGTTTGGTATGGATTGTTTAGATGAGAAGTTTTAATCGTAACCTTTAAAGGCTACGACGTCTTTTTATGATGAAGTTATGGATAGATTTTTTGACAATCAGCACTCTCTACGGTATAGTCAAAGAGGGGTCTATGTTGCGTATCTTGGTAATTTAAAACAACAATGACATCTCGTTGCATAATAAGATACTTCCAAATAGGGGTGTTACAGATGACTTGTGAGTCAATTTTATACATCGCTTGAATGAGTTGATTGTGATTATTTTTCCAAAGAGATTGAATTTTTGGGTCTGTTATATTGATTTGTTTGGTGGTAATGACTCTGTTGTCTATTCCTAAAATCTGTGTCATAACAGTTAACGCATCAATTTGTAAAGGAAGGTTCTTTGCAAATTCATTGGCAATGGTACGTGTTAAATCGGATGATGGGATTTGGTCTAATTCTTGAAAGTTAATGGTTTCGTGGTTATTAATGCCCCCAAAAAGAAGCTGTGAAGCCACTAAAAGTGTACTGATGGTTTTTCTCATGTTCTCTTCCTCTACAATATATATTTTTTTATTATAGAGGGTTAATCTTAAACTATTGAGAAGGGTATGTGATGGTATCAATGTTTTTTCTTCGTGATGTATTCTCTTTTTTTTATTTTTAAAGCTAGAAACTTTAAAAAATCTATCTTGTTAGAAAACCACTAACAACGCTATGCTATAATAAGCGTTATATTTTAATGATGGAAGAGAAGATGAATTTAGAACAACAAGATAAACAGTATGTGTTACAGACGTATGCTAGAGATTATACCAATTTTGTAAAGGGTGTAGGCTCTACGCTTTATGATGATGAGGGTAGAGATTATATCGATTTTGCTTCAGGTATTGGGGTAAACTCCGTAGGACACGCAAACCCTACACTTACTAAAGCACTCTGTGAACAAGCACAGAAGATACTACACATCTCTAACCTTCAAGTGATTGAGCCACAAGCGAAATTGGCAAAGAGGGTGGTGGAGCTTAGTGGATACGATATGGCACTCTTTTTTGGAAACTCTGGGGCTGAAGCGAATGAGGGGGCGATTAAGATTGCACGTAAATATGGTGAAACACAGTTTGAGAAGAAGCGTTATAAGGTCATTACCCTAGAACACTCTTTTCATGGAAGAACCATTACAACAGTAAAAGCCACAGGGCAAGAGAGTTTTCATACACCAAACTTCTCTCCCTATCCAGATGGTTTTAGTTATGTCTCCACGCTTGATGCTATTGTAGAGGCTGTGGATGATGAAACTGTGGCTGTGATGATTGAGTTAGTACAAGGAGAGGGTGGTGTAGAGCCATTTGAGAAGGAGGCTGTTCAGAAATTGGCACGCTTCTTAAAAGAGAGAGAGATTCTTCTCATTGTCGATGAGGTACAAACAGGTATCTACCGTACAGGTGCATTTTTAGCCTCTAACCTCTATGAGATTGAACCCGATATTATTACCTTAGCAAAAGGGTTAGGGGGTGGTGTACCCATTGGTGCTGTCATGACAACACATAAGAGCATCTTAAGTGCTGGTGACCATGGAAGTACCTTTGGTGGAAACTACCTAAGCAGTGTGGCTGGTTTGGCTGTTTTAGAGGTCTTAGAACCATTAAGTCAAGAGGGGGTGATTGCTCAGAGCATTGCCTACTTTAGTGAGAAGTTAGAAGATATTGCACAACGCTATGGGCATCTCTTTGAGAAGGCTGTGGGGGTTGGATTGATGCGTGGTTTACGTGCTAAAACAGCTGAGGTTCAAACAACCATTGTCAAAGAAGCAATGGGTGAGGGGCTTATTCTCTTAAAGGCAGGAAGAAATACGGTACGTTTCTTACCAAGTTTAACCATCTCAAAAGATGAAATCGATGAAGGGTTTAGACGTTTTGAAACGGTTCTTAGTCAGCTTTAGTCTTGTAGGGACACTTCTATGGGGTGAGTCACAAGGGCTTACCTCTTTCTTGTCGGAGAACCAAAACAAGCTATTTGATTATCGTTTTGGAATGAACACAGCACAAAGTAAGCTCTTAACATACAGTTGGGTCAATCCTATTTTAATGCAGTATACTCGGAGTTTCTCTGAGCAGTTTAGTAGTGGGGTTGTTGCCTCTTCAAGCTTTTCTGTGGGGATTGACCAACCTATTTTTCGTTCAGGTGGTATCTACTTTGCTATGAAGTATGCTAAGGCACAAGGAAGTGCCAATGCAACAGATATTGCTTTACAAAAACGGCAAGCCATTACAGAAGCGACACGTCTACTTTTTTCGATTAAGAGGTTAGCGTTACAAGAGAAGAAGAGTCGTCTGCTTTTAGCCAATGATAAGATAGATATTCGTCAAAAAAGAGAGCAGTATCAAGCAGGGTTGATGGATAGTAGTTTTCTTGACCAAGCCATTTTAAAAGCCAATATTGATGAGAGTCAACTCTTGAGTTTACAGATGAGTAGACTCTCTTTAGAGGAGCGTTTTGCTCATTTGAGTGACAAAGACCCCAAAAGTATTCCTCTCCCTCATTTACATCTCATCAAAAAGCACGACTACATACAACGTCACTTAGAGTTAAAACGTGAAAGGTTACGTGCGACACAGAAGGAGTATGAGCAGAAGATGACGTGGGCAAAGTATCTTCCTACACTCTCTCTTCAGGGACGTTATATCTATGCAGACCCAAACCCTCTCTTTCCCTCATCGGGTGTAGAGGAGCATTACTGGACGTATGGGTTAACGGTGAGTATGCCTATTGATATGAAGATGTTTACCGATATTGAAGCAAAGAAGTTAGATACACTGCGTGCAAAAGTAGAACT
>Ga0256843_1001700_pt1 | contig 16901 bp, 17 predicted proteins | sample AlvinellametaG_FD_191572 | JGI IMG/M metagenome (GOLD analysis project Ga0256843, IMG submission 191572) | Pompeii worm associated microbial communities from hydrothermal vent at the East Pacific Rise, Pacific Ocean - Alvinella | ecosystem: Host-associated > Annelida > Integument > Unclassified ... | reverse complement strand
GGTGCAAGTCCTGCTTCAAAAAAATCTATTCGTTTTATCACAGAAATTGCATGGCAATCACATTTTGTAAAAAATATGTTCATTCGTCCTACTGAATCAGAACTCAAAGATTTCAAAGCTGATTTCACAGTACTCAATGCTTGTAAAGCAGTCAATGAAAGATGGAAAGAGCATGGTATGAACTCTGAAGTATTTGTTCTTTTTGATGTAGAGAGAAATCTTTGTATCATTGGTGGTACTTGGTATGGCGGTGAGTTGAAAAAAGGAATCTTTTCAATGATGAACTATTGGCTTCCACTTGATGGGAAGTTATCAATGCACTGTTCTGCCAATGTAGGCAAAGAGAATGATACTGCTCTTTTCTTTGGTCTAAGTGGAACAGGTAAAACTACGCTCTCTACTGATCCAAATCGTGCACTTATCGGTGATGATGAGCATGGATGGGATGATTATGGTGTTTTTAACTTCGAAGGTGGATGTTATGCAAAAGTAATCAACCTTGATGCAAAAAGTGAGCCAGAGATTTATGGTGCGATCAGAGAGGAAGCTCTCTTAGAAAATGTTGTAATGGATGATGATGGTGAAGTAGATTATGAAGATGGTTCTAAAACAGAGAACACTCGTGTATCTTACCCAATTGAGCACATCGAAAACCACAAAGAAGACCTTATGGCAGGTCATCCTAAAAATATCATTTTCCTAAGTGCAGATGCGTTTGGTGTTTTACCTCCAGTATCTAAACTTACACGTGAACAGGCAATGTACTACTTCCTAAGTGGTTATACTGCAAAAGTAGCAGGAACTGAACGTGGAATTACAGAACCAGTTGCAACTTTTTCAGCTTGTTTTGGAGAAGCATTTATGACACTCCATCCAACGGTCTATGCAAAACTTCTTGGTGAAAAAATTGACAAACATGACGTTAATGTATACCTTGTCAACACAGGTTGGACTGGTGGAGGTTACGGCGTTGGAAAACGTATGAGCCTAAAAGACACTCGTGCATGTATCAATGCTATCTTAGATGGTACAATCAATAAAAGTGAATTTGATACAACAAAAACTTTTAGACTTCAAGTACCAAAAACGCTAGGAGATATCAATCCTGAGCTATTAAATCCTAGAAACGCATGGGAAGATAAAGAAGAGTTTGACAAAACACGTGATAAATTAGCAGCAATGTTCATAGAAAACTTTAAACGTTATCAGAGTGCTGATAGTGAGTTTGACTTTTCTGAAGCGGGACCAAAACTAGAGAATTAAAATTCTCTGGTTTATCCTTACTTTTTTACCTTCTTTTTCGTAGCTTTTTCTAGATACAACCAAACACTCCCACCAATTACAAGTAATATAACAGGAGCAAGCCACTTATTCTCACTGATGTAGATAGCAAAAGATTTCAATGCCGCCCCAAAATAGTAAGAAGAAAGTCCAAAAGCAAGTGCCCAGATAGCTGCCGCAAAAACATTTAAAATAGCGAATTTCTTAAAGTCATATTTCGTAAGTGCAATAGCGATAGGAACAACTGTCTTAAGACCATAAATAAACTTCTGAATAAATATGACCCAATCCCCATGCTTTTTCATCAAAATATGGGAAAGTGCCAATTTTCTTCTATGTTTTCTCAATCCCTCAACCATCATTGATTTTTGATAACGTGTTAACCAAAAAAGAAGAATATCTCCTAAAGCATTACCAGCAAATGCAACTGTAATTGATGTTGTCAAATCCATCTTTCCCATAAAGCTTAGCACTCCCGCAGCTACAAGTCCGACAAATCCACCACCAAGAGAGTAGATAAAGAGACCTATATATCCGTAGGTTACTAAATTACTAAATGTATCTTCCATTCTTTTCCTTTGTTTTGTTTCCTATTCTCTAGCTTTCTACCATCTATTCGGAAACAAATAAAAATAGCTATTAAATACTCTTTTCGAAAAGGCTCAGACCAACGGGAAGATTTGTCCTTGGAGAAAAGAGTATTTAATAGCGGTAACTATCTTGCTTATAATTTCTTTATTTTTGTTATCTCATCACGAAGTCTCGCTGCCTCTTCAAAATTCAACTCTTTAGCAGCTGCTTTCATCTTCAGTGAGAGCTCTTTAATGAGTGCTTTTCTCTCTGATGCTGGCATTTTATCCATTTTTTTGCGTTTTTCATAGAGTCCACCTGCATCTTCAAGCTTCAAGTTCTCATCTAAAGTACGCTTTGTAGTCGTTGGCGTAATGCCATGCACTTTATTAAATGCCTCTTGGAGCTCACGACGCTTTCTTGTCTTCTCCATCGCCCGCTCCATTGAGCCTGTTATCTTGTTAGCATATAAGATAACTCGACCATTCTCATTTCTTGCCGCACGACCAATGGTCTGAACAAGTGCTGTCTCACTTCTCAAAAAGCCCTCTTTATCGGCATCTAAGATACCAACCAAACTCACTTCAGGAATATCAAGCCCCTCACGCAAGAGGTTGATACCAATGAGCACATCAAACTCCCCTTGACGCAACCCTCTAATGATCTGATTTCGCTCAATGGTATCAATATCTGAGTGCATATACTGCACTTTAATCCCTAAATCTGCCAGATATTTAGTCAAAGCTTCAGCCATCTTTTTGGTAAGTACAGTTAAAAGCACCCTTTCATCTTTTGCTACTATCTTTTTGATCTCATCATGGATATCTTCGACTTGGTTATCTGATGGTTTTACCTCGATGATAGGATCAAGCAAACCCGTAGGACGAATGATCTGCTCAGCTTTTACAGCACTTCGCTCTAACTCATACTCATTTGGTGTTGCAGAGACAAAGAGATAGTGTGGTGCCTTTTCAATATACTCTTCAAGTTTTAAAGGACGATTATCAAGTGCAGAAGGCAGTCTAAAGCCATAATCAACCAAAACCTCTTTTCTTGCTCTGTCTCCCGCATACATTCCGCGAAACTGAGGAAGCGATACGTGAGACTCATCTACGATGATAAGATAATCTTTATGACGCACTTCAAAATAGTCAAGCAGCGTAAAAGGTGCTTCACCCGGCTTTTTATTTGTAAGTAGGCGTGAGTAGTTCTCAATTCCTTTACACATTCCCGTAGTCTGAAGCATCTCCAAATCAAACTCCACACGCTGTTTCAGACGCTGATACTCTACAAGTTTGCCCTCTTTTTGAAAGTATGCAAGACGCTCATCAAGCTCCTCTTCTATACGATTGATTGCTACTGCCATCTTCTCACGAGAGACGGCAAACTGGCTTGTTGAGTAGATAGTAAACTTCTTATGATCTTCAAGACGCTTGTTATCTATGACATCAAAAGTATAAATCGCCTCTATCTCATCACCAAAAAACTCAACACGAATCGCCTCTTGCTCAAAGTATGGCGGGTAGATATCGATAGACTCACCATTGACACGGATATGCCCGCTGTCAAAATAACTATCATTGCGTGAGTAACCCATTTCTACAAGACGAAGCAACAGCTTTTTCTGGTTTATCTCATCACCAACAGCGATAGACTGCACCATACTCTGATACTCCTCTGGGTCTCCCAAACCGTAGTTTGCAGAGACGGAAGCGATAACGATTACATCATCATAACTAAGCAGATTTGCCGTTGCAGAGAGCCTGAGACGCTCAAGCTCATCATTGATAGCCGAATCTTTTTCTATAAAAAGGTCCTGACGCGGAATATAGGCCTCTGGCTGATAATAGTCATAATAAGAGACAAAGTACTCGACATGATTGTTTGGAAAAAACTGACGAAACTCACTGTAGAGTTGCGCTGCAAGTGTTTTGTTATGCGTCATAATGATAGTTGGTAGCTTGGTCTTCTCTATAACACGCGCCATGGTATGTGTCTTACCACTACCCGTTACACCCTCTAGGGTTTGGTAACGATTTCCATCAAGAATACTTTTAGAGAGTTTTTCTATAGCTTGTGGCTGATCACCGGCAGGTTCATACGGTGATACCACTTCAAATTTTATATCTTTTTTCATTGCTGCAATTATAGCAGATGCCTAGAAATAGTTTACTACTCTTCTCCAATATCCTCATTCCAAAGCATTGGCTTACTCTCAATAAACTTTTGCATCATATTGATACACTCTTCATTATCTACTATCTCTAAAGAGACACCTCTTGATTTGACATACTCTTCTGGACCTTGAAAAGTTTTATTTTCTCCTACAACTACCCTTTTTATGCCATACAGCAGTACTGCACCACTACACATATCACATGGAGAGAGCGTTGAGTAAAGTGTAGCTCTTTTATACTCACTAGCAGTTAATCTTCCGGCATTTTCTAGACAGTCCATCTCTGCATGCAAAATTGCACTGGAATTTTGGACTCGCTTATTATGCCCTCTTCCAATGATCTTCCCATCTAAAACAAGAACAGCGCCTATAGGTATACCACCTTCACTTAAGCCCTGTTTAGCTTCATTAATCGCTTCTAATAAAAATTCATCCATGATATAAACCCCATTTTTAATATAATTCATTATAACAAAAACTATATCTATAACAATTTATACTCTTTTAATTAAACACAAAACTTTAAGACTATATACTTCTACTATGAAATTATGGATCACAGACACAGAAACATCTACACATAGATTAGTTAAAATCGATTGTGAAAATCGATTAGGATATACTTATTTAGGGGATCTTTCAGAAGATGAAATACAAAAAACCATCCTCTCGATTAAAGAGGATGATATAGAAAAAAATATAAAACTACTCCACTATTATGGGTATCTTTACCTTTTTATCATTAAAAAAAAAGATTAATCCATTTTCCATTTAATAATAACACTCGCATAACCTGTAACAAAAGAGCTAAAATCGAAATAAACACCATTTCGTGTAAGATTTTCATTTAATTTCATAAAACGTGCTCCAAATTCCAAATCAACTAACTCACTCATATGGTAATTAAAACCAGCATCTCCACCATAATAGAGAGAAGATGTATCTACTGATGGAAGATTATAAACAGGATTTGCACCAACTTTCATATATGCATACCCAACATTTCCACCAAGAAAAAAGTTCACAGGTTTAGAAAAGTTAAACTTATACTGAAACTCTGCACCAATAGTATTTAACTTACTAAAATCTTGTGCATCAAAATATCTACCACTTAAGAAAACTCTATAGTGTTCAGACTCAGCACCGATTTTCAAACCAACACCACCAAATCCACTACTTTGGACATCAACATTACCAGCACCTACAGTTTCAACATCAATATTACTGTAACTCCCCTCAATTGCAAAAAGTGACTTATATTCATCAGCCATCATTGTAGCCGGTGCGCTTAAAAGACTTAAAACCAGCGCTGCTTTTGTAAATCTATTTTTCATCTGTTCCCTTTTTATTTTTACTGAATTATACCTATTTTATTGCTTTTGCACAAACATAGGCACTTGAAAAAGCCCATTGGAAATTATACCCACCAAGCTCACCTGTTATATCGACAACTTCACCTATAAAATAAAGGCCTTGTACTTTTTTAGCTTCCAAAGTTTGTGATATTAACTCATCAGTAACAACACCTCCCGCACTTACCTCAGCTTTTGAAAAACCAAAATTACCAGCTGGAGCAAAAGTATAATAATGGAGTTGCATAAGCTTAGTAAGTTCATCTTTTTGTACTTTTGAACACTCTTTATCTTTACAGTCTATAGCTTCAAGAAGTGCTTTTGATAATCTTTTTGGTAATGGTATTATCGAAGATATTAACTTTTTACCACCCTCTCTTACTAATGCTTTTATATCACTGTTTGGTAAAAAATTTATACTTAAATCACCTTTTTTCCAATAGAGCGAAGCGGAGAGTACAGCAGGGCCGCTTATACCTTTGTGTGCGAAAAGCATCTCCTCACGCAAGACTCTGTTTTGAACATATATTGAAACATAGCAGGAGAGTCCACTGAGCTCTTTCATCCAAAATTGCTCTTTTTGTAGAGTTAGTCCAACAAGAGCCGGTCTAAACTTTTTTACGGCTATGCCAAACTGGTTTGCTATCTTAAGACCAATATCACTAGCACCAAGATTTTTAAAACTCTCTCCACCCGTAGCAACTACAACTTTTTTGGATCGATATCGTTGTTTATCAGTTATCACTTCAAAAGATCCCTCATCTTTTGTTACTTCTAAAATTTGTTGATTTAAAATCATCTCTACATATTTTGCATTTCTCAGTAAGAGTTCAATGATATCCTCTGAACTATTTTGACAAAAATAGTATCGCCCTTTTCTCAGTTCAAGTGATACTCTGTTTCTTTCTAAAAAGTCGAGTAGATTATCTCTAGAAAATTTTTTAAAGACAGTTTGTAAAAGTACCTTATCACCATCATAGTTATCTATATCTACCGAAATATTGGTAATATTACACTTCCCTCCTCCTGAGATTTTAAGCTTCTTTGCAGGTTTTTCATTTACATCAATAAGAGCTACTTTAAGTTTTTTCCCAAGATTTGCAGCACACATCAAACCACTAGCACCTGCTCCTAAAATTAGAACATCATACATCTCTTGACTCTTCTTCTTGATTAAAAAAATTTGCTTTTAAAACCGGCATTTTTACACCTGCTTCTTTTAAAGCTTTATAGATACCTATAGCAACTTCACTCTGTGCAACAATCAAATTTTCACAAAGCCAAAAATAGAGACGAAATTCCAAATAGTACTCTCCAAAACCTTTAAACGTTGCCAATGGTTCAGGGTCAGTTAGTACATCTTTGTGAGCAACTGCAACATCATGCATAATCTTTAAAATCTGTTCAATATCATTTTCCAAATCAACTTTAAACTCGACAGTTTTTCGTCTGTATTTATCAGAGAGTGTCCAGTTGATTATCTCTTTTGCAATAAAATCCGCATTTGGTATGATGACTTCAGAGCCATCAAAAGTCTTAACTGTACTTGAACGTGCACCAATACTCTGTACACTTCCCAAAGTATTATCTATCTCTATCGTATCACCTATCTGAATAGGTCTCTCAAACACCATAATAATTCCAGAGATAAAATTGGCAATGATATTTCTTAAACCAAAACCAATACCTACACCAAGTGCACCAAATATCAATGCAAACTGTTCAGTCGTCACACCAAGCGATGAGAAAGCAATAAAGACTCCGGCAATGATAATAATATAGTTCAGTGTTGTAATAATTGCAGTAGGCATCCCGCGAGGAAGTCTCAAGCGTGCAAAAACTTCAATTTCTAAAATAGTTCGTATCAATTTTGCCAAAAGAAATGTTGTAACAATGATAATAATAAAATCAAAAATAGCCTGAACAGAAATTGTTGTCTCACCTATCGCTATAGAAAAAGCTAAAAAATGCTCTATAAACTCTTCGAGATATGGATAGAGACTCAACTGTTTTGTTACAATTAGCAACCACCACAGTATCATCCATATTTTTATAAGATACATTGTAGTTGATTCAATTTTTTGTGCATATTTATCAAGCATATGCGAGATTGAGGAGATACGTCTTCTCAAAATCACAACGATATAGCCTGTTAAAATAATATAGAGCGCATAAAATATCATTGATGCATATAAAACAGATATAACACCATTTATAACTCTAAAAGAGAGCAGTACACTCCCATAGATATTTGCAAAAAATGCAGCTATCAATATAAAAAGAAATATATAAAGAAGAGAGACTCCTATTTTATAAAGTATCTGTGCGGAAATTTGCTGTAGTACTCTATTGTATAAAAGAGTAGCAATATAGGTAAAAAGCATAAGATTCACTAGTAACATAACATAACGACTCTCTAGAGAAAATCCTGTTGCATTTAAGTTAACTATATAAAATATGTAAATAAGAAAAAATGTATACAGATACTTATAATATTGTTTACTTAAAACACTCTGCAATATTCGAACAACAGGTATAATCATAAGGACAAGTACTATCTCTGCAAAACTCTTTGGTCGATCAGGAAAGATAAAAGTCATACTTAAAAAAAATAAAATCACATAGGTAGAAAAAGGTCTTTTTATAAAAAAGAATATCTTTCTTCCTATGGATGCTTTAGAGACAAAAAGACGCTTTTTTCTATACAGATAGTTATAATAAAAGACAAATAGTACACTCAAAAAAGCTACAATTAAAAAAGTTGGCCAATACTCGCTATTAATCAAAAAATAGTTACGAGTCTCTTGATATTTTTCTATAATAGAGTTTTTTATACTTTGAAAATAAGCCTTCAGTGAAAAATTTTCGCTTGCTTGTGCTTCTATTAGTGATGGCTGATTTTTATAAAAAACCTTATTCATGGCAATATTTTCTGCCTCTTTGATATTTTCTAATAATTCATTTATTTTTAAGATATGTGAACTGACTAGTTGGGAATCTGTCAATGTTTTATCATACTTCTTTTTTAAGCTTTTTTGTAGATTTCTTATATCATTTACAACGGTTTGAATATACGTCAACACCTCTTTTGGAGCATTATTTTTCAGTGCATTGTTATATGTATTTTTCCAAAGGTACAAATCAGTTTGTAAAACCTCTCTATATTTGTCATACTTTTGTATATTTTGGTTAATGAGAGTTTCCCACTCTTCTAACTGCTTTAAATGAGCCTGGAGTTCAGCCTGCATCTTTTGTAATGCTCTGACATTTTGTGTATAGATATTTTTATATTTTTCACTTGCAAGTAACTTATCTATAGACTCACAGTATGGTTTAATTGACTCTTGTAAGTTTAATAGCTCTTTAGACTCTGATAGTACCTCATCAATCTCTTTTAAACCAACTATGATTTTAGAAGCCTCTTTAGCAACATCACTCATAGCGATATACTGCTCTGCTTCACTCACAGAGTCAGAAGATACTTGTAACTGTTGTTGCACTACTGAAGCGCTATTTGCATGCACTAAATCGGATAGTATAAAGAGGCTCAAAAGTATAAATAATAGTTTCATGATTTCATTTCTGTATGTTTAATTTTCTCTTATTATTATAGCGCTTTATTATAGTATAATTACAAAAAATATTTTTAAAGAAGAAAAATGGCAAACAAACTCCACATAGTCTCACTCGGATGCACTAAAAATCTTGTTGATACCGAAGTAATGATGGGAAGACTTAAAAATTTTGAGCTAACAGATAACAATGAAGATGCTGATGTTATCATAGTAAATACTTGTGGCTTTATTGATGCAGCGAAAGAGGAGTCTTTAAATACCGTTCTTTCACTTCATGAAGCACGTAAAGAGGACTCTCTCCTTGTTATGGCCGGATGTTTATCTGAACGTTATCAAGATGAACTAATGGAACAAATTCCTGAAGTAGATATCTTTACAGGTGTTGGTGATTATGACAAAATAGATGAACTATTAGTGGAGAAAAAGAGCCGATTCTCAGATGAAGTCTATCTTATTGACGGAGCAGAACGTGTAGTGACTGGTTCAACATATCATGCCTATATCAAGCTCTCAGAAGGATGTAACCAAACATGTAGTTTCTGTGCTATTCCATCATTTAAAGGAAAACTCCATTCTCGAGATCTAGACTCTATCGCCCGTGAGGTTGAAGCACTTGTAAAACAGGGATATTGGGATTTTTCTTTTGTATCCCAAGATTCAAGTTCGTATCTTCGTGACCAAAATGTAAAAGATGGTCTCTCTTTACTAATTCAAAGAATTGAGCTAATTGATGGTGTTAAGAGTGCAAGAATTCTCTACTTGTATCCATCAACAACAACAATTACACTTCTTAAAAATATTGCAAAAAGTAAAATTTTTCACAACTATTTTGATATGCCTATACAGCATATCAATGATGATATGCTTCGCATTATGAAACGCGGTTTTGGAAAAGAAAAAACTATAGAGCTTTTAGAATTTATGCGTAAACTTCCAGACTCTTTTGTTCGTACAAGTTTCATTGTTGGACACCCGGGTGAAACTGAAGCGATGTTTGAAGAGATGTGCGATTTTGCAGATACTTTTGGTTTTGACAGAATCAATGTTTTTGACTACTCAGATGAAGAGACAACTTCAGCACATGAGATGCAAGATAAAATTGATGATACAACACGTGCAAAACGTGCCCAGATTTTAGGAGATATAGCAGCAGCATGTACAAAGCGTTCTCTTCAGGCAGAAGTTGGTAAAAACAGAGAAATAGTTATTGATGGAGAGAGTGATGAGCATGAGTTTTTACTCTCTGCACGTGAGTTATTATGGGCACCTGAAATCGATGGTGAGATCTATGTAAATGACCGTACAGATGATGAGAATGAGCTTGAATTTGCAAAAGCTTACAAAGCAAAAATCACGGATCTTGTCGGTAATATTTTAACAGCAACTGTCGATAATGCTAACAGAGACAACTAAAAAACTTTTACAAAACTCTAAAAACCTTCTAGCCTTTTCGGCTGGAATTGATTCTACTGCTCTTTTTTTTATTCTTTTAGAAAACAATATCTCTTTTGATATTGCAATTGTGGACTATGGTCTACGCAAGCAGAGTAAAGAAGAGGTGGCTTATGCACAAAAACTAGCACAAGCGTATCAACTACAATGCTATCTAAAAACAGCAGCAAAAATTTCAAGTAACTTTGAATCTAAAGCACGAGATATTCGATATACATTTTTTGAAGAACTCATTACACTTCATACTTATGAAAATCTTTTAACAGCACATCATCTAGGTGACCGTTTTGAATGGTTTATGATGCAGTTTTGTAAAGGTGCTGGTTGTGTAGAACTCTCTGGTATGCAAGAGATTGAACAACGAAAAAACTATAAACTTTTACGACCACTCCTCAATGTAGACAAAGAGCAATTACTCTCTTACCTCCAAAAAAACAACAAAGAGTATTTTGAAGATGAGAGTAATGAAGATGAAAGTTATACAAGAAACTATTTTAGAAAACAGTATACAAGACCACTACTTCAAAAGTATTATACGGGCATTAAAAAAAGTTTTGAGTATATCGATGCAGACAAAAAACTTCTTGTTACAAAAGCAAAAATTAGACAAGTAAATAATTTAGCCTGTTTTACAAAAAAGAACAGTCGTTCAGATATATATAATATCGATATATATCTAAAATCTTTGGGGCATATACTCACGCAAAAAGAACGAAAACTTTTACAAGAGAAAAAAAGTGTTGTTATTGGACGTAAATACATTATCAGTGAAATACAACAGTATATCTGTATTGCTCCTTATGTAAAAGAATCAAAAAACTTTACCAAAGAGTTTAAAGAGAAGATGCGTAAACTTAAAGTTGATCCTAAACTTAGAAACTATTTGGTTAGCGATATAGAAGCTGAAGAGTTTTTATCTTTGTTATTACTATAAACTTTCATAGTAAAAGATGATTTTATCATCTCCCCATCACGTAAAAATTTTATAGGAAAATTGATGCCTATAATCCAATCACCTTTATTAACAGCATCCAAAAAATCATAAAAATTGACTGGTGAAGAGATATGAGAAGTGGTATTTACCTCATATACACTAAAACCCTCTTCATCTTTAGCACGTGCTATCTTTTCAATACTTAAAGATGAGAAATTTACCTTATGCTGTTTTTCAAAACGTTCAGGTGAAAAAACCCTATCAAAAGCAGTAATAATATGACGATTTTTACTTTGTAAATCTTTTAATGACTCCAAAGTTTGATCATGAAAAAATTTGTATTTTTCATACTCTTTTTGTTCTTTTTTTAGTTCAATTCTCTTGATTCTGTACTCTTTTCCGGCGGGAATAAGCAGAGTAAATGAAAAAACAAGTACAAATAAAAAGAGAAAAATCGATAACAGCAGTATATAGATCTGATGACGGGATATATTAATCTTCACGATCTAACTCCTCACCTTCATTAATATAGTTTGTAGAAACAAAATGTAACCATCCATTTTCTGCAGGATAAAAACTCGTATAGGTCTTTTGGAAAATAGAGCGTAACGGTGCTTGCAACATAAAATTATAAACATCCTTATTTGGTGTAATTCCATATAAAATAAGCCCATTTTTCAAAAGCTCTGCACGAGAGAGAGTAATACGTTCAGGAACTAAATCAAAAAGATTTGCAATAGAATCTTTTAAAACCATATTTTGCGTAAAGATCTTTTCTGACAGTGCTTTTTGTTTCTTTATATATGCGATTTTAGCATCCATATCCTCTATACTTTTTTCTAGAGTCAAACGACTCTCAATAAATTCTACTCGCTCATTACTAAAAGAGTAATTTTTAAAGAGTAAAAAAAGATATGTTCCAAGCAACATAATAATAGTAATAGTAAAAAATGTAATAATAAGCTGTACATCTGGAGTAAAAGGGGTCTTTTTACGAGGCTTTATATAGCTATACTTCATATATTCAACTCCTCTTTTGTAATTTCACATACCTCTGCATCTAACTCCATATGACGGACATATACATTTAAAAACATCTCCTCTTCAAGATATTTTTTCAAATCACTGCTAACATCAACCCCATCAGCAATATATATATTTTCTAAAAACTGACTCTCATATCTTTCATCTTTATAAAAATTTGCTATTGAGTTTTGGATCAATGTAAATCGCTGATAATCTTCATTAAAACTCTCATCACCTGCTTCTTCTAAAGACACATTACTCTCTAACAGTTCTTCTTCAATATCCTTTGAGTCATCAAACTCATCAAGATCTTCTATAGAATCAAGATCTTCAATATTTCCAAAATCCTCTAACTCACTCTCTTCACTCTCTACATCGATACTCTCTAAATCTATTCCACTATCAAGATCAAGCTCTAAATCTTCATCCATATCATTACTTAATAAAATATCATCACTACTAAAACTTGCCTGTATCTCAAGGTGATCAGCATAGATGAGAGAACCTTCTTCAAAAACACAAAGAGAGATAGAATTCTCTTGTATGAGAGCATATATAGCTAAAGTTCCATTAATCTTATCTTGAAAAAACTTAGCCAAAAGAACAAAAGGTGAAAAGATAAAATCAACACCTATCGCTTTATATTTTTTCTCTATATCATAAAGTTCTGTTTTAGAAGTATAGTACGTCCATCTACCTTCATAACATCTATATTCACAATCACTAAGATCATAATAGTATCCAAGTCTGTTTTTACTACATGTAGGTAATGCGCCTTGCAAAGATGAAATATCAAGAAGAGAGATATAATAATAAGGAGATTCTTTGGTGTAGTTTGTAATAAACTCTAGCATGTCCTCATTAAATTTTGTTGTCTCAAACTCTTTATGAACAGTATCTATTGTCTTTTTTTTTGAATAGAGTTCTATATAAACAACTGTAGATGCACGCTTAACAACAATATTAATAAGAACTTTAAAATATAAAGCTTCAAACATCTTAGCAAACACTGCTATTTATCCTTACATAAAGGGTGTGCTTTATTATAATTTTGTTGTTTCAATGCACTACCTAATTTTGTATATATTTGTGTTGTAGCCATGGAAGCATGACCCAAGAGTTCACTTACGTCAACAATCGGAGCACCATTATTTAAAAGAGCTGATGCATATGAGTGACGTAACTGATGTGGTGTTACTTTTAAAGCTACACGACTAAAGACTTTAGTAATCATATATCTTAGACTATTTTCGCTTAATCTTTCGCCATTTTTTTCAAAAAGATATTTTTTCACTATAAAAACTGATAAATATTCATCGATCAGTTTTTTCATACTATCTAAAAGTGGAACATCTCTCTCTTTATTACCTTTTCCAATAATTCGTATCCACTCGCCATGAATATCTAGAAGTTTCAAATGACTAAGTTCTGAAATACGTAAACCCAATGTATACAATAACAATACGACTAGCTTCTCTTGGAGCGATGCCTTTTCTAAAGCTTCCATAATATGTTCATGAGCAATCGGCTTTGGAAGTGTTTTGGCAACCTTGATACTCTCATCTGCACGTAATATAACTTTTATACTCTTTTCATTGAGATACTTGGTAAAACTACGAATGGCACTTAGTTTTTTTGAGATAGTTTTTGCATTAAGTGCTGCAATATGCAAACGATATGGCATCAAATCAAAAAGATAGTGGTCATTTTCATCTATCAGTTCAATATATACAAATGCTTCTTGAAGTGTTTCATCATAACTTTTTACTGTAAGTTCTGAGTAGCCTCTCTGTTTTAGCAGATATTTTAAGAACTCTGCTCTTTGCTTATCTATTAACTTTTTCAAGTATTTGCTCAAAATTTTTATAATATTGTGCAGCTTCTTTTACTAAAGCTTTATCAGTAATCACACTTGGAGCAAGTTTACTATAAGAATCTACAACTATCTCACTCATCATTTTTATCTTAGCACGATCAGATTCAGAGATATTATCTTGAGAAATAATCTCATTTATCTCACTTAGATACTTTTTAGCTTGGTCTATATACTTCTGATACTTCATAGAGGTCTTAGACTGTGCCATTATCGTTGAAGCCATACGATTATATACATCTATTGAAAAAGCTTCATTTGCTAGTTCATATGCTTTTTCATAATTACCCATTTCATAGTAATATTTAGCCTCTAAAGATTTTTCATACGAAGGATTAATCAAAAAATATATCATCATCGAGACAATAAGACCAAAAGCAATAAGTGGCAAAATAATTTTAGTTTTCATATTTGAGTAGCTCCTTTTTCAGTAAAGCTTTTGCAGATTCCAGATCCATACCACTAATGTCTATTTCAGAACTTGCATAATAGTGCAATACACCAAAAGGCTTGGGAATAAGAAACTTATCCCATGAGTTAAGTTGCCAAAATTTTGTAGGCTTAATCCCTACCAGAAGTACCTTAGAATTTGTCTTTTGTGCCATAACAACAATACCATCAGCAACCTCATGACGAGGTCCTTTTGGGCCATCTGGAGTGATCCCTATATCATACCCCTCTTTAATGCTCTTGATGGCTTGAATCAATACACGAGCCGGATTTTTATCACTTGATCCAGCAAGTGTACCAAGACCAAAATACTTGATCGTGCGTGAGATCAATTCTCCATCAAAATGAGGAGAGATAAGTACCTTTGCGTGAGGCTTTTTACGATAATATCTATAAAGGTAGGGAAGCATTAAAAGTTCACCATGCCAACAGGCAAATATTATAGGTTTATCTGTAATACTCTCGGGAGCATGAAATTTTTTTTTGTTTGTAAGATATAAAAAACGAATAACTAAAGAGCCGAGAAAAGGAACAAGTAATAGTGCCAAAGCACGACTTATTTTTTTACCCAACTATCTCACCCGTATAGATTGTTCGAGCAATTTGAGTAATCTTTACATCTCGGAATTGACCAAGAAGTTCTTCTGAACCTTTGACTTTAACAACAAGGTTATTATCGGTTCTTCCTGAAACATATCCATCTGCATTTAGATCTTCAAAATAGACTTCATAAACTTTGCCAAGTTGTGTTTTACTCTTCTCGTCAAGAAGTTCTGTATAGAGTGCTTGGAGGTACGAAAGTCTCTCAGATGCTATAGCAGGATCAACTACATTTTCATAATGTTGCGCTTCAGTCTCCGGTCGGGGGGAGTATTTAAAAGAGAATATCTGATCAAATTTTACTTTTTTCATCACATCGATAGTTTCAGAAAAATCCTCTTCACTCTCACCAGGAAAAGCTACAATGATATCGGTAGAGATACTCACTTGAGGACAGACTGAACGAAGTTTTTCTACACGGTTTAAGAACCACTCTTTAGAGTAACCACGCTTCATATCTTTGAGTACTTTTGTACTTCCACTTTGGAGTGGCATATGCATCGATTTACAAATTTTAGGATTATGTGCAAACTCTTCAATAAACTCATCATCCATATGAAAAGGGTGTGGAGAAGTAAAGCGAATACGACGAAGTCCCTCTATCTTTGAAAGGCGACGTAATAATTCTGTAAAATTTACCTTCTCATGGTCAGGTGATGAGAAACGGCGGCCGTAGTTGTTAACATTTTGACCAAGAAGAAATATCTCTTTAGCCCCATTATCTACTGCTCGTTGTGCCTCTCGTATAATGAGTTCATCAGGAATCGATATCTCTTCTCCTCGTGTCTTTGGAACGATACAAAAAGTACACTGCTTATCACATCCTATAGAGATATTAATATAAGCCTTATATGGCGATGTTCTAAAATCATCAAACGCAAATTCACTCTCGTCATAATTAATGTCAATTTCAACAGCTTTTTCTTTATGAAGGACTTCACCTATTTTAGAAACATTTCTTGCACCGAGTACAAAACTCACATAAGGAGCACGCTTAATGATTTCATCACCAAGGTGTGAAGCTGTACAGCCACAAACACCAATCTTTGCACCCTCTTTTTTCTTTTTATTGAAAACACCAAGTTCTGAAAAGAGCTTTGCTACAGGCTTTTCACGTACTGAACAAGTGTTAATTAAAATCAGATCAGCACTTGGCATATCATCTGTAGTTTCATACCCCTCTTTTGCAAGGGCAGCTATCATATGTTCACTGTCACGTGAGTTCATTGCACATCCAAGTGTCTCAATAAAAAGTTTTTTACTCATAAAAATTCCGTTTAACTCATAATGTGAACTTGGTACATATAGTCATTATCTGCTAATCCGTACTTCACTTCACTCATATAAAAGCTTTTTCCTTGCTCTTCAAAATGATCTTGAAGTGCTAAGAGATCTTTATGAGAATTTTCTCTATCAAAGTAAAAAATCACACTATCATCTTTTGCAACTTTCTCTTCGATCTTTGTTAAATCTATCTTCTTTGGTTTTGCATTTAAATCTGTTCTTGCTAATTTTAAATCCATTCGTTTTGTCCCTTGTACATTATTTTAAAAGTTTTGCATTATACTTTAACTCTACTAAAAAGCTGATTAAAGATGTTTTTAGCAGAATT
>Ga0256843_1001699_pt1 | contig 16907 bp, 18 predicted proteins | sample AlvinellametaG_FD_191572 | JGI IMG/M metagenome (GOLD analysis project Ga0256843, IMG submission 191572) | Pompeii worm associated microbial communities from hydrothermal vent at the East Pacific Rise, Pacific Ocean - Alvinella | ecosystem: Host-associated > Annelida > Integument > Unclassified ... | reverse complement strand
CATTTTCAATTTCTGAGGCTATTTGATCACATTTTGATTTTGTACGACTTGCAAGGGTGATCTCTCCAAAAACATCTGCATTCATTGCACATTTGTGTGTAACAACACGACCGACACCGCCGGCACCGATAATCAAGGTTTTGTTTGTCAAAATTTCTCTCCTAATGTTAAATATAGACTCTGATGATCACTGTCTGCACGACCATAGGTAAAATAGAATGCTCCAAGCGGCGTATCTGCTGCGAGATAGACAGAAGCGGAATATTTCAGATCCGATCCCCGAAAACTTTTACCATCATCCCAAACGGTTCCACTCTCTAAAGCAAATCCCGTATAAAGAGGCATTCCAAGTGATCCGAAAAAACCACCGTTTTTAATACGGTATCGATACATAAGGTTTGCAAAAAGCATATTGTTGCCAACCAAAGCATACTCCTGATATCCGGAGAGATTAAACATACCTCCGAGAAAAAACTTGTCATAAACAGTAATTTGATCATCTATTTTGGTTTTTAAATCTGTTTTACCAAATTTGGCATTGAAGATAAAAGAGTTGTCATAATAACTAAACGGTTTTTGCAGTGACACTGCAATCTGCTCATAATCATAATCTCCACCCCACGCTTTTGCATCTTTTTTCAACTCCAAAAGAGCTAAAAAACCACGGTTTGGAAAAGTATAGTTATCTAAAGAGTCATATAAAAACTTTATATTTGCCTGTCTGGAGTTAAATGTCTGATCATAGGTAAAAAAATCAACAATGGATTTATCTCTGTAGAGTGCCAGACTCAATTCAAAACGCAGACTTCGTGTAAAGTCAATTCCAAAACCGATACCACCACCGTAAGAGGTACTTTTTAACTCTTGATTTCCGTAAGAGTCGGTAGGAACAGTGTAAGTCATATCTTCATAAGAGACAAAAGGACGCAGGTAGAAGATCTGATCATCATCAAGCGGTTGATAAAACTCTGTTGCATAGTGCTGTTTTTTTCCTATCTCCAGATCGGTTCTCCACTCTGCACCCAAAGAGTTGACACCATACATCAGGTAGCCAAGCTTCAAAGAGTAGGAGGAGTGCCCTTTAAAATCATCATCCAAAGAGAGTGAAAAGAGCAGATCTCCATGGTTATTCCAACTTGGTGTTGTCGTAATTACAAGAGTATTTTTTCCATCTTTTTTCTCTATTGTATAATCAATACTGTCAAAAACTGTCAAATGGTACAGATCCAAAATATCTCTTCGTAAGGCTTCATCATCAAAAGGCGCTCCTATTTGCTGATGAATCTCTCTTTTAATGATCTCATTGGCAAGGTAGGTATCATTTTTAATCTCAATAGCATCAATCAAAGGTTTTTTTGCTTTGTTTTTTTGACGGTAGGCTTTTACATAGTCATTATATGCCTCTTTTGAGAGTGCAAGTTTTTGTAACAGCGTAATATTTTTCATAGCTGCTTTATAACCGGCTTGAATAATCTGCGGATAAGCAGCAACATCCAAACCACTATAACCTTCCAAATCAGGAGTAATTAATATATCTTTTTTATCTAATGTTTCTAAAGATTTATTGGCATTTTTACGCATCAAAATATCTACAAGCTGTCCCATAACAACCAAATAAGAGTTTACATTGACATTTTGTGGAAAATTTTCACTTACATCAACAACAATCAAAATATCTGCACCCATTTTACGGGCAACATCTACAGGAATATTATCACTTACGCCACCGTCAACAAGATCAACACCGTCAATATTGATAGGTTGCAGACCTCCGGGAATGGCACTTGAAGCATAAATAGCCTTTGCCAGTGAACCTGATTTTAAAACAACGGCATCCCCATTTTTAATATTGGTTGCAACAGCACGAAACGGTATTGGCAGTTTGTCAAAATCTCTAATATCACTTACATTGGAGGTTAAGGCATCAAACTTTAAAAGCAGTGGTTCTCTTTTTAAGACACCCGTTGGCAAAACAACCTCATTTTTTGCGTTGACACCAACACCCAAACGCCCCTGATAAGTGTACTGCACACGTTTTCTCTGCATTGGAATACTTTGACGATCAAAATCTGCTTTGATATACTCATTCCAATCCGTATCGATCAACATCTTGGCAATAGCATCCGGTTCCCATCCCGAAGCATAAAGACCACCCATAAAAGAGCCCATACTAGTACCGACAATCATATCAATAGGAATATGATGCTCTTGCAGTACCTTTAAAACACCGACATGAGCCGCACCACGTGCACCGCCACCGCTAAGAACAAGAGCAATTTTTGGACGCTGTTGGGCTTCAAGAAAAGAGGCAAAAAGCAAAGCAAAAAGTAAAAAACGCATCCTCTTCTCCTACACTATCTTAAATGCCAACAGCAAAACAGCTATCCAGATCAGCATCATAAGAATAAGACTCAACAAAACAAGTGTCGCACCGGCATCTTTTGCCTGCTTTGCAAGAATATGATAATCCTGTGTCACAAGATCAACAACACGTTCCAATGCAGAGTTTGCAACTTCGGCAAGAATAGGAATAAAAAGAGAACAAAACAAAACAGCAGAATAGGCAAAACCAATCGGCAAGATCCATGCAATGGTACCAAGTATAAAAAACATAAGTAACTGCCACTTAAAAGAGGTCTCGTTTTTTACAATATCAACAAAACCCTCTACCGCATACATACCATTTCTAAAAAGATTATGTTTTGGTTTGTTAAGCTTCATATGTTTCCTTCATTTTGGCTATGACCTCTTTGAGTTGATCTGCGTCTGTCTCTTTTGGAAGTGGTTTTCCAAAGTAGATATTTATCTGCCGACGTTTAAATATGTTAAGTTTACCATTTTTCGGTTTATATTTTGAAAAAAGTGTACCAAAAACACTACTCCCTATATAAAATGGCACAATTACACCCTCATAATCTTTTGGTATCAGTTCATAACCGCGTTTAAACTCCTGTAGTTCTCCATCTTTTGTAATACCACCTTCAGGAAATATACCAACCATACGCCCTTCCAGAAGTCGATTGTGTGCCTCTTTAAAAGCATCTTTAAAGGCTTTTGGAGAGACAGGTATGGCTTCCCCCTTTTCAAAAAGAAAATGGAGTGATCTCCAGTAGTATATCTCTCTGTCCATCATATAGTTAATCGGACGCTTCATCGGCAGTTGCAAAATAATCCAATCCAACCAGCTTACATGATTACCCAAAAGCAGTACAGCCTGATCATTTGGAATATTCTCCAAGCCATGATAGATATATTTGTAACGAAAAGCTGTCAAAATCTCCATAGTTGCCCAGAAAATATCTGCATAATAGCGTCGAAACAGCAGATAGATGAGATAGATACCGACACATCCCATAAGATAAAAAAGCAGTTCCGCATTCATACCAAAATAGGCAAAAACAGTAGTAAGAATCAAGAAGCTAAACATAAAAATATTTTGAATAAAGTTGTTTGCCGCAAGAACAGTCCCCAGATGAACAGAGGATGAAAGATGCTGTATATAGGCATTTAAAGGGACAAGCAAAAAGCCTGAAAGTACCCCAAAAAGTGTAAACATAAATGCAATAACTGCCATAGAGTCTATAAAGGGGATCAAAAAGACTATCAGTGTAATACCTATTGCACCAACTCCTGAGAGTCCGAGATTAATAGAGTATTTTGATAGTTTGGCAGCCATAATCGATCCAAGAACGATCCCAATACCTGCTAGTGCCATAACACCCTGAACATAGATTGTATTGGTAACGCCAAGCTGATCTTTTGCATACTCTCCAAAAACAGCCAAAACAACCTGAGAGATTGACCAAAAGAGTCCAAGCGCAATAACAGCTTCAAATATCTCTCGTTTTCGCGTCAATGTTTTGAGATTTTTCACAAGATAAAAACCTCGAAGATACTTTTTCATACAAAAACGTTTGGAAGAGGAGAGTTTTAATCTATTTGGCAATCGTGAAGCTAAAAACCACTCAAGAACAGATCCTCCGACCAAAAACCATCCAAGTGGAGCAACAGTCTCTAAAATTTCTGCTTTTGTATACAGCGTATCACTATACATTCCCTCAAACAAGACTGTATAAAAGATGATACCGCCAAGAATGGCAACTGTTGTTACCGCCTGCACAGCACCATTGCCGCCACTAATATATTTTTCTCCAAAAAGCTCTTTTATATAACCATACTTGGCCGGTCCATAGATAGCACTCTGCAGTGCCAAAAGAAAAGTCAAAGCAAAAGCAAAAAGAAAATATCCGTGATAGTATGCATAGGTAATTCCAAGTGTAATAACAACGGCAAAGAGTGCCGCATACTCCATAATTTTATTTTTTGGAAATTTATCTGCAATAAAACCAGAAGGTGAAAAAACAAGAATAAAAGGAAGAAGAATCAGAGCATTGACAATCGCAGTCAATACGATCTGCGTCGAACCGTCATAGACTTTAAAAATAGTATTTTGAATAATAATTTTATGTCCGAGATCGGTAAAAGCATTTAAAAAGACAACAACAAGATAGTTAATCGATCCGAGAATTTTAAACATTAAGCCTCTTTTGAAACAAGTGTTGTACTCCAACCCTCATAATATCCGTTATGCTCTTTTATCAACTCAAAAATTCTGCTGACAACTTCAAAGAGAACCTCTTCTGTTACGGCATGCTCTTTAACAATGGCTATTGCATGTTCAAACTCTTCAGAACTAATCTCATCTTTTAAGACAAAACCATCCAAAGGCAAAAGTGCCACAAAACGATCTTTTTGTGTTGGTGTATCAAAAGAGATATAGTGTTCGACAGGACGAGAGTGATCCAAAAGATCCCCCTCTTCTTCCAAAAGTGCAATTATTTTATTGCTCTCTATATGAGCCAATTCAAGTTCATTTGGTGTGAGATTTTTATAGTGAAAATCCCACTTTCCGTCTCGTACGGTATGACTCTCATAAATATAGTTACTCGGTGCCAAAATATCTGCTACAATTTTGTCAAGCCCTTTGGAATCATCTGCATAGAAATAGAGTTCACTCCAGCCATCAACTGTACGACCGCCTACATATTTGGCTTTTTCATCATGTTCCAAAGCGATAATAAGCGACTCTTTTGTCTCCAAAAACTCTTCAAAACCCTCTTGTGACTCATCTGCTGCATTAAATTTTATAAATACACTTAAAAGCCATCCGTACTTATTACTGTAGGCATAGGCATTCATATCACTCTCTATAATTATCTCCAGACCATCTTCTACTCTTTTAAAAATTTCTCTCATTCTGTCTCTTCATATTTTTATGAATATTATAGCAAAAAGAGATTAGATTTATGCCAGAAGTTCGCAGGGATCAATTGCATAGAAATCTTTCAGCTCTCTGTAGAGCTCAGGAAAATGTTTTTTTAAACTCTGAGGGGTTTGAAAAAAACGCTCTGTTACAACTGCAAAGAACTCCGCTTCGTTTGTAGCCGCATAGGCGCCTAAAAGCTTATATTTCCCCCACTCTCTGTTTTTTAAGACAACATCACTCAATTTTTTATAATCACCAAAGAGTACTCGAGTCCATGCATCATATTTCGATCGTTCAATCGGCGGTATGCCATCAACTTCACCATCCATAAAATCAATTTCATGAGCAAATTCATGGAGTATGACATTGTCATGACGCAAATGATAGGCCTCTTTTTTGGCATCATGCCAAATAATAATAACAGTATCATTTGCAGCCTGCCCATCTATAAGAAACTCCTCTTTTGTATAAATCCCACCTGACACCTGAATATTTTCAAAAGCAACCGCACTCGGATAGATAATAATTGTTTTAAGATTGTCATAGCAATTTGTCGTTGTTTTATGCAGCAGTAAAAGACAGGCATAAAAAGCAATAATAACTTTCATCTCTGAAGAGACTTCCATATCTACACCAACAAACTCTTTGCTGTCTATAAAAAGCAATATGGAAGTCTCTATTTTCTCTCTGTCTGCTCCGGAGAGATGAGAATAGTAGGGTGTATGTTGCAGATAGGAACGAAACTCTTCAGGAAAAGGTTTTGAGAGAATTTTTTTGATACGTCTCTTTTTGTAGAGAGCAGAGAGAAAGAAAAAAAGAAAAAAGATTGTGCCGACTCCACCAAAAAAAAGCAGGAGTGCCACATAATAACTCATCGAAGATGCTCTGTTATCTCTTGTAAAAGGGTATTTTGAATCAATCTGTATGTCTCTTCAAAGGCTGCATACTCTTTACCGTCGGGATCTTCAAAACCGACATGAATCTTTTTGAGAGGTTTGGGAAAGAGAGGACAGTTCTCTTTTGCATGATCACATACTGTTACAAGCAGGTCAAAATCCTCCTCTATTACACTATCAAGATGCTTTGAGTAGTATTTTTCATCCCAGGCATTATGCTCTTGTAAAACCTTTTTTGCATTGGGGTTTACCCGTCCGCTCGGTGCAACACCGCAACTCATTGCCGTTACATTGTCAAGCTCTTTGTTTATCAATGCTTCTGCAATAATACTGCGACAACTGTTACCGGTACACATAATCAAGACTTTTTTCATACTACTTTAGTACCTTTGATTTTGCAAGTGCCTCTTCAATCTCTGCAATACAGAGATCACCCTCCAAAGCAAGTGTCACATCACCGTCATTTCCGGCAACCTGCATATTTTTAATTTTTGCTTTTGTACCCTCACTCATACATTCACAGGCTCCGCTAGAGCAGTTTTGTACCATTTTTACAATATTTTGCTTTGCAACAGTACCAACAAAGTTAATAGTGACACCGTTTTCTGTTTTTAAGAGACTCTTTTTCATACGATTATACTCCCTCTAAATTTCTTTTTTCATTCAGATAGTAAAACATTGCAATCTCACTAAAATAAGGACCAAATACATTAAAAACAGGTATAAAGTTAAAGAGAGAGCCTATGAAACTGATGCCCCAGAGTCCAAATTTGTACTTTTTAAGACGCTCTTTATCGACCGTGCCAAAAACAAATGAAGCAGTATCTGTTGTCAATGTATCTTTCATCAACCATACCCAAAGTCCCACTAAAAGAAGAAAGTTGACAACAGGAACAAAAAGCAGAGGAAAAGAGACAACGGACAAAGCAGTAAAGATCAGTGTATCTCGTAATGTTTTTAACACCGTTTTGGAATTATTATCATCATACATACGATCATAAGGAAAATGTTCTTCTCTGATTTTACGTAAAAATCTGCTTGAAAGCATACTTGATACAAAGATCAGAGTAACAATAATAGCTGTATATATAATATAAAAAGCAATAAGGTAAGCAAGTCCTTTCTCTATCGTCTCAAAAGGCAACCATGTAAGCAGTTTTAGAAACTGTGCATAGATGTAATCACTTTCAAAGAACCATACAACACTCCAAAAACCTGCACTGAAGAGTCCGACAACCAAAGAGAACGAAGCATATTTCTCTTTATCAAGTTTCTCCATAATCATATTGCCAAAAAAAGCAAAAATAAGTGCAAAAGTAACCAAAACAAGCTGCAACCATAAAAAAGTTGAAAGCATCCATGCACCATTTGAACGCAACATGGAAAACGGAAGAAACGAGAGTGTCGAACTAGTTAAAGCAATAAGTTCATCCCAAAAGAAAAAACCGACAACGATCCATACAGCACTGACAATAATACCACTAAGCATTGCAAACTTCATTGTACTTGCCCGAAGTATCTCTTTAAAACCAAAAACTATTGCGTCCATAAAATCCTGCATCTCTATCTCCTACCTGCACTTAACAGTCACTTAATACTATTTTCTTATAATTATACAGTTAAAAAGCAAAGGATAACATAATGAAAATCAAATCAACCGCAGGAATTTTGCTTGGTGCACTTCTTCTTGTATCATCTCTACCTGCAAATCTCAGTGCAAACGCTTCAAAACCGGTAAAAGCAAAACCTTTTTTAATACAGGGAAAACTGCCGCATCTTACCATGATGGTTAAAATGATGTGGAATGACAAAGATTTGGCACTCACTCCAAAACAGAAAGAGAAACTGTTGCAAATAAGAAAAGAGACACTCCATGGAGCTAAAAAGCTCAATCAGGAGATTATTGCACTTGAGAACAAAATAGTTGCCGCAAGCAACAAAGGTGTCGATCCCCAAAAATTAAAAGGAGATGTTTACAAACTTGCAAAACTACGTGCAGCAGCGACAATGATTCATCTCAAATGTATCTACAATACACGAAAAGTACTGACACAGGAACAGCGTGATATTTTAGAGTAGTATCACGAAAAATGTAAAATAAAACAGCTTCCTTTTTCGGAAGTTGTCACATCAATGGTAATATCCATTGCCATTGCCAGACGTTTTACAATATCAAGTCCTATTCCGGTACTGTGTTCGGCACTGTAGGATCGCTCAAAAATTTTCTGAGGCTCTTTTATCCCTTTACCGCTGTCTTCTATATATAAAGCTCCATCTTTTTGGTAAATCTTCACATAACCGTTTTTTGCATTATATTTACAGGCATTGGAGATGATATTTTGCAAAATCTGTTTTGTAGCATTTGCATTGAGTCTGACTCTGAGGTTTGAGCACTCTATTTGAAAATCAATATCACGATAGAGCTCCTGCTCTATCTCTACAACCTCTTTAACAAGCAGACAGATATTGAGATTTTGCATTTGAAATGTCTCTTCCTGCAGTAAAATATTAAGATTTTCATGCAGCTCTGAGATATTATGCACACTTTTTTTAAGTCTTTTTACAATCTTATTGTCTGCAAGATCAGGATTTTTTTCCAAAAGTTTCATATTGAGATTAATAGAAGTTACAGGAGTATTTAAATCATGGATCAGATCTTTTGCAAACTTGTCAAGCGTTGATATACTCTCCTGAAGAGGTTTTAAGGCATTTTTTGCAAGTTTGTAACTCAAAAAAGCAAACAGCAAAAGCAAAACAATCTGTATGGCTATAATCTTCATCTTCAGATTAAAAACTCTTTCATTAAACTCTTTTTTTGATTTAAAAACCTGCAAATAATAGCTGTTATGATTCATAGGAATAATTTTTGTAAACTCATCTCCAAGTGATTGAAAATTACGGATATCTATATGTTTTTGTTTATTTTGCAGATAAGTATAGTGGTAACCTTTTTCTGAACCCTCTATAGGCTCACCCATTTTCAGATGGCGGGCATATTTGATCAAAGAGAACTCTTCCATCCGTAAAAGATGATTTTGCATCTGATTAAAGTAAAAAAGACCTGCCACTAAAATCAATATGGCAACACTGATAAAATAGGTAATAAAAAACTTTAAAAAAGCTGCTCTTTCATGATGATGCAAGACGGTATCCTATTCCTTTTATAGTCGTTATATTCAGACCTGTTTTTCGCAATTTTGCAATATGCACACGCAAAGAGCCTTCACTCATCTCTTTTCCGTCACCCAACTCCTCCAAAATCTCCTCTTTTAATACTGTTGAATCAATATTTTTAAAAAAGAGTTTTACTATCTGAAGTTCATAGGGCGAGAGTTTGATAAACTCTTCATCCTTGTAGAGCTCATTTTTCTCTATATCAAAAGAGAAATTCTCAACACTGATTTGATTTGTTTTTGTATGATAAGCTTTGCGTATCAGTGCTTTTATGCGAACAAGCAGTTCATCAAAATCAAAAGGCTTCTTAATATAATCATCAGCACCGACTTCAAAACCTTTTGAGAGTGAAGCTATATCATTGAGTGATGTTATAAAAATAGCAGGTGTCGTATCTTCGGCATCACGCAAACTCTTTAAAAGTTCAAAACCGTTTATTTTTGGAACATTGACATCAAGCAACAAGAGATCATAACTTCTCTCAAAAGTCACATCAAGTGCCATCTCTCCTGTTGTCACATGGGTGATCTCATACCCCTCACTCTCTAAAAGCTCACACAGTGTCTCTGCTAAAACCTCATCATCTTCAAGCAGCAATATTTTTGATTTTGATCCACTCATCCTATAAGTATCTCCTTTTTTATAATCGCCAAATCTTCATTAAAAGTATAAACAACTATCTCTCCGGTAGGGATCTCCAACCCTACAACATCCTCTGCACTCATCTTCTCAAGATACATAACCAAAGCACGCAGTGAATTTCCATGAGCCGATATCAGAACTGTTTTTTGCTGCTGTAACTCTTTTTGGATCACCTCCTGAAAATAGCTTACAACCCTTTTTTGTGTATCTTTGAGTGATTCACTCAAAGGGAACAGCGAGTGATCCAGCTTTGCATACTTTTTCTCTCTCCAGACAACACGTTCATCATCTTCACTCAAAGGAGGCGGAGCAACATCATAACCACGTCTTACTGCAAAAAACTTCTCTTCACCCTCCTCTTTTTTTACACTCTCTTTCTCTCTTCCCTGCCAGTCACCATAATGGCGTTCATTGAGTTTATAGGAACGTTTTATATCTATATGTTCCCATCCAAGCACTTCCAAAGCCAAGTTTGCTGTATGAATGGCACGTTTGAGCCAAGAGGTAAAACAGATATCAGGATAGATATGCTGTTTTTTCAAAAGTGCACCGGCCGCTTTTGCTTCAACTCGTCCCTGCTCACTCAGATCAACATCACTCCAGCCGGTAAAACGATTCTCCATATTATAGATACTCTGACCATGACGCATTAAAACCAACTTTATCATAACAACGACCACCTCTCAAAAAGACTTTTGATATCGATCCATATCATACCGAGATACTCATGTATCGCCAAACTTGAATAGAGTAATGCTCTTACATTTGGTGCACAAAAATAGGAGCAGGAGTTATCTTGATAGAAATTTGTCGGTGCCGCTATAGGATGCATACCATACTTCTCAAATATCTTTACAGCCCTTGGCATATGAGTTGCAGAGGTTACAAGAACAAAAGGAGCATCCCCTACAACTGTTTTTGCAAAACGTGCCTCATCTTCTGTATCTCGAGCCGTTCCATTTAAAATCAGATCTGCTTTTTTGACACCCAGATCCATTGCCAAATCTGCATTCATTGCAGCATTACTGCGATTGGTTTTGCCTTTGTAACCGGTAAAGATAATTTTTGCATTTTGCATTTTTTTATAAATAACAACACCCTCGACAACCCTTTTTACACCGGCATCACTAATTTGAGACGAGAGTGGCTGTGCCTTATCTCCGTTGTGTCCGCTTCCAAGAACATGAATATACTCCACCTGCTTTGTATAATCAAACTTAGGATATTGATCTTCTAAACCGGAAATAAGAAAGTTGGCAAAAGGCGTATAGGAAAAAAGCAGCAGAAAAAAGAGTGAAGAGAGAAAAAACTTTTCGGCTTTTGTCTCATTTTTCATATAAAAATAATATATGGCAACAATAAAGAGTGAAATAACAAACCCAAGCGGTTCAAAAAAAAATGATATAAATTTTTTTAACAAGAATCCAATATCCGTCATTGTTCTATTACCTCTCTTATAGTTTGAATAACTTCTCTATCCCACAACAACTCTTTATGCGTGAGATCATCAAACTCACGATAGAGTTTGAGGTTTTGAATACGCTCTTTTAAAGATCGTGCAGTCTCAATATAGGCAATCGTATCTTTTTTACTTCCAAAAAGATATGTCGGTGCATCTACCTGTTGCATAAATGCTTTTGTATCAAATTTATAACGTATAAAAAAGGAGAAGTTTATCTTGAACTTTATTGTAGCTAAAGATACTATAGAATCAAAAGCACCAATAAGAAAAAGTGCTTTTGGAGGTACTTTGGAGGCAACATAAGCAGCAACACTCGATCCGATGGAGAATCCAAGCAGATAAAAATCTCCATAGTTTTTCTGCACAAGCTGTGCAATTTTCACACCGTCATGCAAAAGATTTGCTTCATTGGCAACCCCTTGACTCTTGCCATAGGATCGATAGTTAAATGTAACAATACGACTCTTTGGATAGCTCTCTGCCAGACGGTTTATCAATCCAACGGCATCGTGACTCCGTCCAACAAAAACAAGAAGCGTACTTTTGGGATCTTTTGGCTCATAGATCGCCCCTTCAAGTGTAATGCCGTCATCTGTTGTCATAGTCAAAATCGAGCAGGCTTCACACAACTCCCCCTCTCTGTAATAAAGAGGAGAGAAGATCATAAAGTATTGCCATTGATAAAAGACAAAAAGAAGTATTAAAAATGTAAAAATTATAAAAGCTATATAAATCATGGGTAATATTATAGTATAATTCGCAAAATTAAAAGGGTTTTTATATGCAAGTATTTGGAAAATTTTCAACAAATTTTGATATGGACTATCTCGTTGAGCAGTATATCTATATTAATGAAAATGAAGATGAGAAAATCACCGTTCAAGATTTGGAAAATATGCTTAAAAAGAAGCGTAAACATGTTGCGGGAACTGTGTTTTTATATAATCCAGAAGAGGTACCCACAGGCTATAAGATGAGCCGTTTTTTACAAGAAGATGGATTTGAGAAGTATGATGAGTATGTTACGATTCAGGAGACACCGCGTATGTATGTACTCAATGCTGCTTTTAAAGAGCACTACCGAGGCAAACTTATTGAAATCCGCTATCTCTTTAACTACAATCGTGAAAATATTGAACCGACACCTATTTTAGAAGAGTTTGATGCCGATCTCGATAAGATAAACTCTATGCAACTCACTCGCTATGATAAAAAACTCAACTATATAGATATACCAAATATTCGTCTTACTGGAAAATTTGTCTTTTTTGGAATGGGACACAAATATGACAGACATCACAAAAACATTATTGCATACGCACGGGCACTCTCAGAGCATGTAAACAAACTCGATAAAACTGTTGTTTTTATGCATGACAACAACTATGATGCCAATGAGTGTAAAGAGTTGGCCTACTACCTTTCACCCTTTGCAACAGGAAAGATGCGTGAAAAACGTGCAAACGGTTTAAAAGAGATCTTTAAAACCGTTCCGCCACAGATCGTTAAGATAACTTCTTAGCCCAACGGGCAAAAAACCGTGCAGGAGCAATGCGATCACTTATGGGTGTTGCTTCTGAGATATAGGCTTTTAATATCTTTGCAAGATAGGGTGCCAAAACAAAACCATATCCCCCACTTCCATTGATCATAGTCAAATGAGGATAGTAGAGAAACTCTTTATAATCCGGCTTTTTGACACGTATCTTCTTTTGACAGCACTTCAGAGTCTCTTTTGAGAGAACAAGCGGTCCTACAAGCGGCATATAGTCAAATGAACCCGATCGCAATCCTGTATAATCCTCTATGATCTCTATATCTTCCGGTAAGCTGAGTGTTTGTGAAGCTTTTTGTAACAGCTCTGCCCGTCCTGCCTCTCTATCATAAGCTTCTTTATTTATCTCAGGATGGTAATGCACATTATGTGTAGCACCAATTGCTACAATACCGTCGGTATTTGGAGAGATAGAGACAAACTGATGAATAGAGTTCTCATTATGCATTGCTGTTTTTACATCTATGCGATGCCCCCAAACTCCACGCAGTTCTATATAGGGTTCATCTACAATACGCTTATACGCTCCGGTTGCCAAAACAATCTCTTTTGCTGCGTATGTTTCATTGATAACCCAGTAGGCATCTTCCCAAAGCAGATCTTCTACTCTCTCTTTGACAAAATCTGCACCTGCTATCATTAACTGACACATCTTCTGCGCATCAACAACACCGGCTTGCAGGGAGACATACTCTCTTTTTTGTGCCTCTTTTGTCAATCTCTCTCGAACTTCACTTGTTGGTTCTGCTAACAAAAGTGCCGTTTTTTCTTTAAAAACACGAAGAATTTCATCCTCTTTTTCATCTTTTGCAATATGGAGTAGTTGTGCTTTACTAAAAGCTTCTGCAAAATTCTGCTCATAATACTCCATAGAGTATAAAAAGGCATCATTAATGATCTCTTTTAACTCACCCGCTTTAGAAAATTTTGGTGATATAAATGCACCTGCTGCCCCACTACCTCCAGAAGCAACACCATCTTTGTCAAAAATAAGGACACTTTTGTTCTCCTGTAAAAACTCATACGCTACACTACAACCGTTTATTCCTGCACCAATAATGGCAATATCATACATTTTTCTTATCTTTTTTATAAATTTAACATGGAATCTTTAAAATTTTTTGCTACAATAAGATTATATCGTATTAGTAGGAATAGATGATTAAGAAATATATTAAGCAGCTTTTATATAAAGGGGGATTGAAACTTAAACTTGTAAGTTTTGTTTTTATCTCCATTTTTCTTGCTATCTCTGTGCAAAACTATTTTATTATTCCTTTTATAAAAAAGAGCATAGAACAAAAAGCTTTTGAAGTCAGTTTTACAACTATTGAACATATCTCTGATTTCTCCTCTTTTGCTCTGCTTGAGAGAACCTATGAAAATCGTCTGAGTCTCAATGACACTATTGAAAAGCTCAAAGAGTCTCATTTGGACGGTCTGCTGGGAATTGCCATCTATCAACGCCAAAAAGACAACCAAAAAAACTATTTTCAATATATTGCCGGTTTTGGTGACAAAGTTAAAAAGCTGCCTCTTGAACCTTCACTTTTAGAACGTTTGCAAAAAGCCAAAGATGAAAAAGTCACCTACGAAACCTATACAATACAAAATGGCAAAGAGAAAATTGAAACATATCGATTTGTCAAACCTATCTTTTATCATTATGAGGGAAAAAATATCCTACTCGGTTTTACCCTGCTCTATTATGACAAAAAAGCTATTTCCAAAATTATTGATCAGGTTCTTGACTATATCTATACCATCGCCTTTGTTATTTTACTCCTTGCTACACTCTATGTCTATTTTATAGGAACACGTGTCACAAAACCTCTGCTTGCCATTACAGAAGCATCCTCAGAGATCACAAAAGGAAACCTTGATATTCATCTCGATGTGCATACAAATGATGAGATTCAAAATCTTGCAAATCACTTTAATACAATGGTTGCCTGGCTGCGAGAGAAGAATAAACTCCAAAAATTCGTATCAAACTCTACTGTAAATATGATCAAAAACTCTTCAAATGAACCTTCACGACTCGGGGGAGAACACAGAGAGATGACCTTTCTCTTCTCAGATATCCGAAACTTCACCTCACTCAATGAGAAAAAGAGGCCTCAAGAGGTTATTAATATTGTCAATTGCTATTTTGCTCTTCAGGCAAAAATTATCAAAAAAAACGGTGGCGATATTGATAAATTTATAGGGGATGAGATCATGGCATCTTTTGGAGGAGAAGATGCAACAAACAATGCCATCAAAAGTGCTATAGAGATCCAACAGGAGATAAGAAAAGAGAATATTATCCGTAATGACAAAAATGAGACAATATGTCATGTCGGGATTGGAATCTCACAAGGTAAGGTTATTGTCGGTAATGTTGGCTATAATGAGCATATGGACTATACGGCGATCGGACTGGCTGTCAATATGACTTCCCGTCTCTGTTCGGCAGCAAAAGAGGGAGAGATTATCATCGATAAAAAAACATTTACAAATGCCTCTTACGCTTGTGAATACAGCTTGACTAAACCTTTGACACTCAAAGGAATCTCCAACCATGTCACTGCCTATTCAATCTCCACAAAGGAGAAACAAGATGATATATAGATTAGCATCGGCGACACTTGTAACAAGCCTTTTACTCTTTACATCCTGTGCACATCTGGAAGAAGAAAAAAAGGTAACTCCCAAACAAAAAAAAGAGAGCCATGTCAAAAAACTCAACAAAGAGGTTACAAAACTTGATTCACATGATAAACAGCTTATCTACAGAACTATTAAAAATGAGATCAATCTGCATAAAAAAAGAGGTGATGAAGATTATAAGCATGGCTACTACCATGATGCCATAAAGGCCTATGAACTCGTTAATTTTTATGAAGGATACAGTGCTGTTCCCCTAAAAAAGATAAATTTTATGAAAAAAAAGGCAAAAAAACGTTCTATCTCTCACTATAAGCAGGCAGAAAAATATCTGCAACAGGGAAAAAAGAAAAAAGCACTTATTGAGCTCAATACGGTGATGATGAATAACCCTAACTACAAAGAGAGCAAAAAGCTCTACAACAAAATAAAAAATCAAAGAGATATGAAGATCTACATTAATGAACTTGAAACTGCATTGGAAGAAAAACTTGTCAACAATAAAGGCAGTTACAGGGAGTTAAAAGCGATCAAACACGACCTTTACAAGCTTGTTCAGTATGATTACAAAAACAAAAGTGCAAAAAAAGCCGAAAAACTGCTCAAACAGCAAGAACCTATTTTACTGCAAGATGCTATTGCAAGTTATAAACAGAAAAAACTCAAAACAGCAAAACAGAAATTTTACAGAATCCTCTCTCTCTATCCAAAAAATGAAGAGGCCTATAAATATATTCAAAAAATAGAATTTCGACTCAGCAAAGAGAAAAATCTTCAACTTGCAAATCAAATGCTAAAACAAAACAGATATCTCGAAGCAATCAAATATGCAAAAAAAGTACTCCAGCTAGAGAGAAAAAATCAAAAAGCACAAATAATTATACTTAAAGCAAAAGAGGAAGCAAAACAGGCTGTTGAGGAGTATGTACAAGAGGGGAAAAAATACTATAATCAGAAAAAACTCAATCAAGCAAAAAAAGCTTTTGAAGCAGCATTAAAAATTGACAAAACAGACAATACCGCTCTTATCTACTATAAAAAGATCCAAAGACAACTGCAGACACTTGAGAGTCTGCAGTAACAAGTACGATTAAATACTCACCTCTTTAATATCTGCAATATTTAAGATAGCTTTATAGATAGAAGCTACAAGCGCTTTTCTGTTGTTTTTAAGTGCTTCATCTTCAACATTTACCATAACAGAGTCAAAGAAAGCATCCAGCTGTGGTTTGAGACCAAGAAGTGCATCGAGTTCCTCTTCAT